>ENA-ORLU01001450-ORLU01001450.1-human-gut-metagenome-genome-assembly--contig:-NODE-1450-length-17580-cov-3.679769_pt1 | contig 17580 bp, 20 predicted proteins | sample MGYA00243009_ERZ508833 | MGnify/ENA primary metagenome ERZ508833 (study PRJEB26277, sample SAMN04329763) | human gut metagenome | biome: human-associated habitat | host: Homo sapiens | place: USA...
AAACCCCAATTGAGTATAGAACTCAACTAGGGTTTAAATAAAATCTTTTTACTGTCTACTTTTTGTTGACAAGTTCAAAAAATATTTAGTACCTTTCTTTTTTTTTGTATAATTTTTTCCATTTTGGAAAATTTATTAGTAGGTGATGAAAATGGAAAAAAAGAAGTATGAAGAAATTGTTAGTAAACATAAACCAACTGAAACAAGAGGACAAAATGCTTTTATTGCGTTTGTGACTGGTGGAATTGTAGGAGTAATTGGACAAGTTTTAACAGAATGTTATTCTACTTGGTTTGATATTTCTACAAAAGATGCTTCCACTTTTATGTTAGTTACTTTGATTTTTTTAGCTAGTTTATTTACAGCGTTAGGATTTTTTGATAAGTGGGTGACATTCTGTAAATGTGGTTTAATCATTCCTATTACGGGATTTGCTCATTCTATGACTAGTGCTGGAATTGAATATCGTAAAGAAGGACCAATCTTTGGACTTGGTAGTAATATTTTTAAACTAGCAGGTAGCGTTATTTTATATGGAGTAGTATCAGCTTGGTTTTTTGGACTTCTTAGATTAATTATTATGGGAGGGTAATTATGACTTTTGAATATAAAAATGTATTTGTAGAAGAAACTAGTACCGTAGCTGGTCCTTATGAAGCTAAGGGACCTTTGAAAAAATATTTTGATAAGACTTTTGATAACTTATATAATGGTGAAAAATCATGGGAAATGGCAGAAGCAAAAGTGTTAGAAGAAAGTATTGGTTTAGTTTTAAAGAAAGCAAAAAAAGATAAAGAAGATATTGATGTTATTATATCAGGAGATTTAATGAATCAGATTACTTCATCATGTTATTCATCTGAAAAATTTAATTTTCCTTTTTTAGGTATCTATAGTGCTTGTGCTACTAGTATTGAAGGAGTTATTTTAGGAAGTAGTTTAATTGATAGTGGTAAAGTTAAGAATGTGATTAGTTCTACTTCTTCTCATAATATGTCTAGTGAAAAACAATTTCGTAATCCAACTGAGTATGGTGCTCCTAAACCTAAAACGGCTACTTTTACGGCTACTGGTGGAGCTAGTATGTTACTTACTAATAAAAATACTGGTATTAAAGTAGAAAGCTCAACGATTGGAAGAATTCTTGACTATAATCAAACTGATCCACTTAATATGGGTAGTGTTATGGCTCCAGCTGCTGCTGATACAATTTATAGACATTTAAAAGATATGAATAGAGATCCTAGTTATTATGATCTTATCTTAACTGGAGATTTAGGATTATATGGAAAAGAAATTTTAATCGATTTTATGAAAACAGAGTATGGACTTGATATTAGTAGTAATTATAATGATTGTGGTGTTATGCTATATGATTTAGAAACCCAAAAAGAAGTATTAGCAGGTGGATCTGGTCCTGTGTGTAGTGCTTTAGTTAATTATAGTCTAGTTATAGAAATGTTAAAAAAGAAAAAGATAAAGAAAGTATTATTAGTAGCAACAGGAGCTTTATTTTCACCAACTATGGTATACCAACATGAAAATATCTTAAGTATTGCTCATGCTGTTAGTTTGGAGGTTATTAAATAATGGTATATATAAATTCATTCTTGTTTTGTGGCCTTATTTGTTTAATTGGACAAGTAATTCTTGATAATACTAAGTTATCAGCAGGACATATTACTAGTATTTTCGTTGTTGTAGGTTCTTTTTTAGATACCTTTAGTATTTATGATCAAATTATTAATCATGTAGGAGCAGGAGCACTAGTACCAATTACTAGTTTCGGTCATTCTTTAATTCATGGAGCTTTAGCAAAAGCAAGTGATATGGGAATTATGGGACTGTTAATGGGAATGTTTGATTTAACAGCATCAGGTATTACAGCAGCAATTGTGTTCACTTTTATCTTTACATTATTTTTTAAACCAAAAAATTAAAAGTCTCCCTAATTGGAAGACTTTTTCTCATTCTTAAATTCTTTATAGTAATAACTACCATTTTTAGTTTTAGTTAATCTTTTCTTACATTCTAATTCATTGGGGTAGAAAACAGAAAATACTTCTATCATATTTGGTTGAATATAAGGTTCTATCGTTTGATAAGGTACTTTAATTTCAGGCGTTATTTTACCAGTTAGTTCTGATTTTCTAGGATATTCTCCATTAAAGTTAGCTAAAATGATTTCTGATTTTACTATCTCAAAAGATTTCTTTTTCTCTTTTTCTTGTTTTACTATTGATGTTAGTACATATTTAGCTTTGGTTAGACCTATTAAATCTAAACTATAATTATACTTAGTAGGATTTTCTAGATTACTTTTTAATTGAAAAGAACCATCTGTATAACATCTGTTTATTACATAATGATCTTCTTTTTGAGAGCAACTAAAAGCTTCTTTAATAGATGCTTTTTTTAGTAACTCAGGATTAAATTGGATAGATTCTATTCCTAGTTCATCTAACATATAAATTTTTTCATAAAAATAAGCTTTCTTATATTCGATAGGACAGTTTCCGTTATAGATTGCATGAAGTAGGGAAGATAAATAAATTTCATTATTGGTAATATTTATTTTTCCTTCTTCTAATAATTTTCGTAGTTTTTTTAAATTTTCTAAAAATTCAGTTGTATCTTCTTTTTTCGTAATATCTAGTCTTTGAATTAAATAGGCAATTTTTTTCCAATCTGTTATTGGGATTGGTTCATATAATTTCATTGATAATTTCTCTCCTTGCAGTTAAATATTATACTTTTAATTTTCTTTTATGGCAAGTCTTTTTAAAATGCTATAAAAAATTATAGTTGGCATTTATCTTAGGGTATGTTACTCTTGATTTGTTAGGAGGAAGTGTTATGACCAAAATTGAACATGAAGAATATCATAAAACCACGATCACGATCGGTAATAAAGATTCAAAAGAACCTATTATTGTTCAATTACCTAAAATAAAGGGTAGAATTTTGAAAAAAATTTTCAAAGTAAAAACAAATGATAAGAAAGTGAAAGAAGTTACGGAGGTTATAGATCATGAGTTATGCTAGAGATGTTATTGAAGAAAGATTAAATGCGAGCGAAAAAAAACAATTAACTTTTAATATAGACTCAAAGTTAATTGATAAAATGGATAAAGTATCTGAAATTTTTAATGATATTAATAAAAGAAATTATCCTAGAAATGCTTTATTAGAAGATGCTATCGATACTTATCTTACAGAAATTGATTCTTTTCTAAAAGAAAATTATAATATTGCCATTGAAAATTATAATGGTAGTTATGAACCAGATAAATATAAATCTTCTAATGATGATTTTGATACTGTTATTTATCCTGGATATTTGAAGGGCTTTCAAGAGACCTTTTTAGGAGAAAAACGCTGGTACTATGTTAGAATACGTAAAGAAAATATTGATAGAGTTAAGTATATTGCAATTTATGTTGGAAAGCCAGTTTCTGCTATTACTCATTATGCTAAGGTAAAAGAATATATTCTATCTTCAAGGTATCCTAGTAAATATTTAATAGAATTAGAAAAACCAATTCCTTTATCTCATAAGATAGAATTAGGCTCTATATCAGCAGCTTCCTTAAGAGCTCCTAAATATACTACTTTAGATAAGTTATTAAAAGCAAAAGAAGTATCTGATTTATAGTTTTAATTATTTTTTGATAATTCAATGATTATATTATAATCATCATCGTTTGCCATAATATTTTTATGTAACTCATGACATTTTTCACACTGATAGATGATTTTATAAGTATCTTTAAATTTTTCTATACCAATTGGTTTCAATAATCCAAGACACTTATTTAATCTGTCACCTGGCATAATATCAATATGTTTTGAATATAAGCAATAAGGACAATGATCCCTAGCAGTATAATTTAATTTTTCTACTTTTTTGTTACAATGTTCACAAATAAATTCTTCATCACGCATCGTAAATTTTTTCATTTTATCACCAACATCATTATTATAACAGAGTTTCTATTAAAATGTTATTGGTTATAGTATTTTTCTTTGGCTCCTACTTGGTTTTATGGTATAATGCTTATAGAAATATAGGTGATAACATGGAGTACGAAGTAAAAATAGATGCTTTTGAAGGACCACTTGATTTACTTCTTCATTTAATCAAAGAATCAAAAGTAGATATTTGGAATATTAAGATAGTTGATATTACAGATCAGTATTTAAAATATATTAAAAGTATGCAAGAGTTAAACTTAAATGTAGCTAGTGAATATTTAGTAATGGCTAGTGAACTTATGGAAATGAAGTCTAAAATGTTACTTCCAAGATATAAAGAGGAAGAAGAGGAAGAAGAATTAGATCCAAGAGAGCAATTAATTCAAAAGTTAATAGAATATCAAAAGTATAAAGATATGACGAAAAACTTTAAAGAATTAGAAGAAATTAGACATGAATTTTATACAAAAGCACCTGATAATTTAAAGGAATATGCAAGTGAAGGTACTGTAATTACTAGTGATGTTACTTTAGATGATTTAATGAAGGCATTTGAAAAGTTTTTAAAGAGAAAAGAATTAGAAAAACCTTTATCAACCACTGTTACTAAAAAAGAAATTACGGTAGAAGAAAGAAGAAGTAGTATTCGTTCTATTTTAAAAGATAAGAAAAAGGTTGATTTTTTTGAATTATTTGATGTTATTACAAAAGAATATATTGTAGTTACTTTTTTAGCAGTATTAGAAATGGCTAAAAAACAGGAACTTATGATTTATCAAGAAAATAATTTTGATAATATTATTTGTGAGGCGGTGAGTGTATGAATAAATTAGCAGTATTAGAAGGTTTACTTTTTGTAGTAGGAGAAGATGGCCTTACGATTAATCAAATGATGGAAATATTAGATGTTACACTAGAAGATGCAAAAGAATTAATTAGTCGTTTAAAAGAAAAATATGAAGCTGATGATAGTGGTATTAGGATTAGTTTTTTAGGAGATACTTTTAAATTAACTACTAAAAAGGAACACCGTGAGTATTATCAAAAACTAATTGAAAATCCAGAAAGTAATGTTTTATCACAGGCAGCTTTAGAAACATTAGCTATTATTGCTTATAATCAGCCTATTACTAGAATTCAAGTAGATGAAATTCGTGGTGTTAGTAGTAGTCAAATGATTCGTAAGTTGGTGGCTAAAGGTTTTTTAAAAGAAGTTGGTAGAAGTGATGTTGTAGGAAGACCAATTCTTTATAAAACAACGAGTGAATTTTTAGATTACTTTGGTCTTGCTACTATTGATGATTTACCTGATATCAAAGAAAATCTATCAGAAGATACAAAAGATGATACAGATTTATATCATTCTAAGTATCAAGAAACTGAAGAACAGTTATAGTGGCGTATTGCCACTTTTTTTAATCTAATTTTGTTAGAATTAGGTAAGCATTTAAATCTGGAGCTGGTGTTAGTGTTACATTTTTATTAGCTCTTATAGCTATCGTAATAATATCTCTAGGATTAATAATACTAACAACAGATCCATTAAAATCCATATCTGTATTTGCTATCATGTCTTTACTAATTTCAGTACCATTTATAGAAATATCGTTATTATCAACACCTACTACTAAAGCAGCATTATCACTAATAGAACCAGAAAAGAAGTATTCAATTTTATAAGTACCAAAAGTGTTTACAATCATACTATTTTCTAAAGTTACAGAAATATCAGTTGCAAGTCCTGCTATCGCAAGAGGAACTTTAGTAGGTACATTTGCTGTTAGTTCGATTGTATCGCCTTCATCATTATATTTATGTGCAAATATTCTTGCTTCTTGACTTCCACTTGGCCCAGTTGGCCCGGTTGGACCTTGTAATCCGGTAGGCCCGGTTGGACCTTGTAATCCGGTAGGCCCAGTTGGCCCTGTTGATCCAGTTGGGCCTTGTAATCCAGTTGGCCCAGTAGGCCCTATTGGCCCGGTTGCTCCAGGGAAAATATGGTAACAATTTTCACTTTTATATTCTTTCATAAACATTCTCCTCTCTATAGTTTATGTTTCGGGCGTAAAATCATGTTATTTTGAATTTAATTTATTGCTTATAATGGGTATTTTTATGTTAAAATTATTTTGAAAAGAGGGATAAAATGAAACAGCCAGTAGTTTTATGTATATTAGATGGATGTGGTTTAAGAAAAGAAGAAAAGGGAAATGCTTTTAAAAATGCTAATAAGCCAAATTTTGATTCTTTAGTTTCAAAATATCCACATATTAGTTTAGAGGCATCAGGAAAATTAGTAGGTTTACCAAAGGGTCAAATGGGAAATTCTGAAGTTGGACATATTAATATAGGAGCAGGTCGTGTTGTTTATCAACCACTTGAACTTATTAATCATGCTATTGAAACAGAGTCTTTTTATAAAAATGATAATATTTTAAAAGTGATTCATCATACACAAACAAATCATTCTAAACTTCATATTATGGGATTAATTAGTGATGGAGGTATTCATTCTCATATTAATCATTTACTAGCTTTAGTAGATATGTGCAAAAAAGAGGGCGTTAATGAAGTATACTTTCATTTATTTACTGATGGAAGAGATTCTGATATTCATAGTGGAAAAGGTTTTGTTGAAAAATTAGAAGAATCTATTTCTAAAAATAACCTTGGAATTATTACTACGATTTCTGGTAGATATTATGCTATGGATAGAGATAATAATTATGATAGAATTAAACTTGCCTATGATGCAATTGTGAGTGGTATTGGAGAAAGATATTCTTCTGTTAGTGAGTTATTTGACAGTCAATACAGTAATGGTATTACCGATGAATTTATAAAGCCTTCTGTTTTAGCAAATGGTAAATTAGAAGATAATGATGGTATTATTGTTTTTAATTATCGACCTGATAGATTAAGAGAAATGTTTACAGCAATTACTAATCCAGAATTAGTAGATATGGATACTGTGAAGTTAGAAAATGTAAAGTTAGTGTCTATGATGCCAATTACTGATAGTGTAAAGGGAATTACTGCATTTGACATTCAAAAGTTAAATAATACTTTAGGAAAATATGTAGATGATTTGGGTCTTAATCAGCTGCGTATTGCAGAAACAGAAAAATATGCTCATGTTACTTACTTTTTTGATGGGGGAGTAGAACTTGCTTTAAAAAATTCTAAGCGTATTTTAGTAAATTCTCCAAAAGTAGCTACTTATGATTTAAAGCCAGAAATGTCAGCTGAAGAAGTAACAGATAAATTGTTAGCAGAACTTGATAATGATTATTTAGACTTAGTTGTTTTAAATTATGCCAATGGAGATATGGTAGGACATACTGGTAACTATGATGCAGCAGTAAAGGCAGTTGAATTCTTAGATAAATGTATTGGTAGATTATATCAAAAAGTAGAAGAAAAACAGGGAATACTAGTAATTACAGCAGATCATGGTAACTGTGATATTATGATAAATGAAGATGGTACCCCTTGTACAACACATACTACGAATAAAGTTCCTTTTATCGTAACAAAAGATGATATTCAATTAAAAGATGATGGAAAACTTGCTGATATTGCGCCAACATTATTACATTTATTAAAAATTCCAGTACCAGTTGAAATGGACGGAGAATCATTAATAAAATAGAAGCTATTTTAAAAGTAGCTTCTTTTTCAAAATTATTTACTTATGAAGAAATCTTTGCTATAATTTAGTCATGCCCGAATGGCGGAATGGTAGACGCGGTGGACTCAAAATCCACTGGTAGCAATACCGTGTCGGTTCAAGTCCGATTTCGGGCACCATTGGCGAATCTGTCCAGACTTTTATAGTTTTGGATTTAATATAGAAAATATCAATTTCTAAAAGAAGTTGGTATTTTTTTTGTTAATTAAAGAAAGGACAGGTTTTAATGATTAATATTGTAAAGAAAGAATTAGAGCTTGATGATGAATTGAAAAAGAAGATAGAATTCATATGTGGATTTTGTAATATTACTCCAACAATAATAAATGGTAATATAAGAAAGATAGATAGAACAAATCTATCATACATTGAACCATATAGAATAATAATTAAAGGTATTACTTTTTTAGCTTTTAATTACTCAAAAACAATTTATGTAGGTAAAATTTATCAAACAAACTTGAAATAAACGAATTAAAGTCATTTATAAAAGAGTTAAACTAATATTTATATACCAACTTCTTAAAAGATACTACTATTTCCTAACAACAAGAAGAAAAGATGATGATTTAGAAAGATAATATAAAAAAATCAAAAAATGTTATACTATTATATAGTATTATTAATCTGTGGGTGGTATTTATGAACTATGATTTATTGAATAATATGATAGATTATATTGAAGAAAATTTAACTGAAGATATAAAATATAAAGATTTAGCAAAAATTGTTGGTGTATCAGAATACTCGCTTCAAAGAATATTTATGTTTTTAGCTGGTATATCTCTTTTTGAATATATTAGAAAAAGAAGATTGAGCAAAGCTTTTGAAGAACTAAAAACAACAAATATCAAAGTAATTGATTTAGCACTCAAATATCAATATGAATCTGCTATATCATTTTCTAGAGCTTTTAAGAAATTATTTGGAATCACGCCGAGTGAATGCAAAACAAGTAATAAACAATTTAAATTATTTCCTATTTTAAAATTCAATTATAATAACAATTATAGTGAGTTAGATTATGAAATAAAAGAAATTGATAACATTGAAATTTACTGTAAAAAAGTTGTATCAGATAGACATGATGATTCTCTGTATAATATTAGAAAATTATATAAAGAAATAAAGGAAAATGGATTACATAAGAAATTTAATGAAGTTGGACAATATGGTGTATCATTTCATAGAGAAAATGAATATATTTATTTAGTTGGTTGCAAGATAAAATATAAAAATACTGAAAAATTTGTAATTCCAAAGGGCAAATATGTAATTTTTAATGTTGGCTCAAGAGAACAAAAAGATATAGTTAAAACTGATAATGCAATTTATTCTAGATGGCTTCCTTCTACTAATTACAATATTATGGAAGATATGCATATCGAATTATATACTGAAAATAATTGTTATATTTATATACCAATAATAGAAGATAAACAAAATTAGAATCAGATTTGTTTATCTTTTTTGATTTTATTTATGTAAAATTGTATAAAAGGATTATGAAGTTTATGAAAAGTAATATAAAAATAGTTTTAGCTCAAGAATATGAGATGGATGCAATTCATGATATTTTAATTGAAAGATGTAAATGGTTTATTGACAATAAAATTAATCAATGGAAAATTAATTGGTATCCTAATAAATATAATAACGAATATTTTTTAAAGCAGATGAAAGAAAACTTTTTGTATGTAGCAAAGATTAAAAATGAAGTTGTTGGAGTAATGCTACTAAAAAAAGTGATGAAGAGTATTGGAATAATGATAACGATTCATATTTTTTACATCATTTTGCAACAAGACTAGGAAATAAAGGAATTGGAAGTGTCATGCTTGAATTTGCATATCAAAAGTGTTTAGAAGATGGAAAAGAATATTTAAGATTAGATTCATGGGGTAGTAATGATGGTTTAACAAAATACTATGAAAATATGAATTTTGTAAATGTTAAGACTGGTGAAAAAGGAGTATATAAATATAGATTATGGGAAAAGAAAGTAAAAAAGTAATAATAGGAATTGTTGCAAAACATAGAGAAGAAGATAAAGATTTAATAAGACAAGATTCACGAATAAGAGATGAAGTAAAACAAGCAATATTTGATAATGGAGGAATTGCAATAGGAATATTATCACCAAACGAAAAAGTACAAATGGCAGGTGATGATTGGCTTATATATGATAAGTTTTTAGATAAAGAAAATATAATTAAGCAAATAGAATTATGTGATGGCATTATTTTGCAAGGTGGAAATACTAATGAATCGTATGAACCATTTATTGCAAGATATTGCTATGAAAATAACATTCCATGTTTGGGTATATGTGCTGGTCAAAATAGTGTTGCAAGAGCATTAAATGGAACTATTGGAAAAGTTAAAAATCCAGAGAAACATGATAGTTCATTTGATAATTATGTTCATCCAATATTTGTTAATAAAAATTCTAAATTTTATCAGATTATAAAAGCAAAAGAAACTATGGTTAATTCAAGACATAGAAGATTTGTAGAAAAATGTCCTAAACTAGATAAAGTTGGTTTTTGTGATGATAATTATCCAGATGTTATTGAATCAAAAAATAAGAAATTTTATATTGGTGTAAGATTTCATCCAGAAAGTTTATATAAAAAGGATGACAAAATGAATAATATATTTAAAGAATTTATTGTTAGTTGTAGAAAGGATGATTAAAATGGAATTAAATGAAGTAATTGATAAGAGAAGAAGTATAAGAAAGTATATTAATAAAAAGATAAGTAAAGAAGTAGTTGAATGTTTAATTGATAATGCTAGATTAGCACCATCAGCAAAAAATAGACAACCTTGGAATTTCGTAGTAGTACAAGATACAATTAAAAATAAAATAGCAGATATGATGATAAAAAAAGAAAATGAGTTATTGCAAACAACAGATAGAAAAGGTAGCTCTGTTATTAATACTGCTAATATAATAAAGGAAGCACCAGTTTTAATTTTAATATTAAAAGAACATGATCAAGATTGGATTATAGGAGATTGTCTTTCAATAGGTGCTGCAATTGAACATATTTGTCTTACAGCAACTGATTTAGGATTAGGCTCACTTTGGATAGCAGATACAGTTTATGTTCAAAAAGATATTGCAAAATTAGTAGGACATGAAAATATGCAAGTAATATCTGCAATTTCTATTGGTTATTCAGATCAAAAACCTAATCGTAGACCTAGAAAAGAATTAAAAAATATAATGGAGTGGTATAATGGATAATAAAATATTAGATTTTTATAAACAAACAAGTTTATATACTGATTTAGTATTATACAATGATTTTATGAGTAATTTAACTGACAATATAAATGAACTGTGTGTACTTCAAAGAAAACAAATTATTCATCCAGTAGCATTTGATAATCCAGATATCAGAAAACAAGAAAAATGTTTTTGGGGAAATATGACAAAAGTACCTATTACAAGATTGGACTATGAAGATGATTTGTTTCCAACTGCAATTAGTATGATTAGTGAATTATTAAGAAAAGATAACAATTATAATAAAAATAGAAAAGCAGAAGATAAGATACATGTTACTTGTAGGGGAGAAGCAATTTTACTCGCTGTAACATTAAAAGCAAAAGGGTATTCTGCAAGAACAAGAAGTGGATTTGCACCATATATAAAATATGATGGAGTTGCTTATGACCATTGGATTACTGAATATTTTGATGAAGTAAAAAATAGATGGGTATTAGTTGACGCTGATGAACATTGTCCAGACCACGAAATGGGATTTGATTTAAATGATATACCAAGAGATAAATTTATATTTGGGGCAGAGGCTTATTTAGGTATGAGAAATAATAAATATAAAACAGAAGAAATATATTATGCTTCTGATCCTGCAACATTGGGATTGAAAGCGTCATTGAGAGGACTATTTTATGATTTTTATTCTTTAATGAATGACGAAATAATATTTTTACATTTGCCAAAATATATACAAGATAAGAAATTTGAATTAACAGAAGAAGAATATAATGAACTTGATAAACTAGCAACTTTAATGTTAGAACCAGATGAAAATTTTGATAAATTATTGCAAATATGGAATAATGAGCCTAAATATAGAATTATGTCTGGAGCATTAAATGGATAAAATTTTAAAGAATAACAAAAATAGTATTGAATAAACAAACAAACATGGTAAAATATTAATAGAAATTGATATTAAATTATTAATTTCCAATTTGTGAGTAAAAGTTTGAAATAACTTAACCACTCGCACCAGATTGAATTTTACTCGAACTTTTTATAGTTCGATTTTTCTTATATTTCATTAAGATAAAGATTAAATGATTTTTGGTAATTATATTTATAATAAGTGATAATTTTATTTAATAATCGCAAAAAATTATTCCAGTATAATGGAATAACTTTACAAAAAATGTATATAATAGTATAATGTAGAAGAGGTGATTTATAATGTTAATCAGGGAGAAATATTTATCAAAAATTAGAAGCTTTTATCATACTGAATCATTAATAAAAATTATATATGGAATGAGAAGAAGCGGTAAATCAGTTATTTTAAATCAAATAAAGAATGAAATTATTAAATCCGGTGTTAATGAAGAAAATATAATTTATATCAATTTTGAATCTTTAAAATATGACTTTATAAAAAATGCCAAAGATTTATGCAATTATATTGAATCTTTAAAAGCAAACGATGATAAATACTATGTTTTTTTAGATGAAATACAAAAAGTAGAAGATTTTGAAAAAGGAATTAATTCTTTGAGAATTACTAACGATTATAGTATTTTTATTACTGGTTCTAATAGTAGAATGACTTTACTCGAATTATCTACTGATTTGTCTGGTAGATATGTTAGTTTTAGAATAAATCCGTTATCATTTAAAGAAATAGTTGAGTTAACCAATACTAAAGAAAAAGATTATGAAAAACTATTATTTGATGTCTTCAAATGGGGTGGACTTCCGCAAAGATTTTTATTTACTAATGATGAAGATAAAATTAGTTATCTATCAAGTGTATATGATTCTATTATTTTAAAAGATATTGTAGAAAGACTTGGAATAAAAGATATAGCATCATTTAATAAAGTACTTCAATATATATTGGATACTGAAACAAGAGAGTTTTCAAGAGATAATGTTATAGAATACCTAAAAAGAGAATATCATGAAATAGCTAATGATACTTTGTATAATTATTTAGAAGCATTTTCAACAACATTTATTATGAATAAAGTATATAGATATGATGTTCATGGAAAAAATATTTTAAAAACATTAAATAAATATTATGCGAATGATTTAGGAATTAAGCAGATTAAGACAAATAATGAAGAAATTAATTATTCAGTAGCCTTAGAAAATATTGTTTATAATGATCTTATAGGGAAAGATTATAAAGTATTTATTGGAAAAACTAAAAAAGGTGAAATTGACTTTATTGCATCAAAAGCTAACACTTTTAAATATATTCAAGTATGTTATGATTTGTCGGATGAAAATACTAGAATGAGAGAATTTAGCGCTTTTGATGATATAGAAGATTCTGAAAAATATATAATTACTCTATCCAAAGAAGATTATTCTAATGATAGTGTTAAACAGATAAACATTTTTGATTTTTTAATGAATGATAACTTTTAATTAAATTTAATATAAAATAATCTATAATTTTAGTAGTTAGTAAGTATTACTTATTATCATCTTTTAGCTCGTGAGTTGTTAGAACTGCTCCTTACTGGCACCATTAAAGATTTATTCGAACTAGAAATAGTTCGTTTTTTCTTGCTTAAAAATATATAGTGGCCGAAAAACGACTGAAAAGTGACCGAATATATTGATATTATTTTTAAAACTGCTTCTATATCAGACCTATCTATAGAAGAAAGGTATTTATTATTCATTTAATCTCACTCCTTTTGATTAGCATTACGATTATGTGGAATACTAAAATCGGGTAAGATTGTCATTATAAAACTGAAACTTACTTTTAAAATTAAGGAATGTAAAATTATCGTGTAAATTGATTTATTCTACTGTAATAAATATGCTATAATATATCTATATAAGATAGCATTTTTTAAATAGTCATTGTAAATAAAAAAGAATTATCAGTTATAAATAAAAGAAAAAAACAATAAATTCGGTTGTTTATACGGTAAAGACAAAGAAGAAATTTAAAAAACATTTAGGAGTATGATAATATGCTAGATAAAATATTTGATATAAATAAATTTAATATTTTTAGTGATGAAGAAAACTATTATTTTTTCCGTGCTTTAAATATGGCTGATAATGCTGATATTGAAAATGGTATTACATTAGATTCAAATGGTAAAATTAAAAAAATATGTACTAATCGTGAAAGATATGATGGAGTAGCTAAGTATAGTGAAAATGATGCTTTATCACTAGAACAAATAACAGATCATATAAAAATGCATCAATTAAAAGAAACCAATTGTATTTCATTAACTAGTAATGCAAATACGGCTTTAACTTATGGTAGAGGATATTATAAAGATAAATATGTAATGGTAAAAGTTCCTAAAAAAGAACTAGGTAAATCTGTATTTGAAGCAGGTCTTTATATGCTAGAACAAATAAATAATATATTAAATAGTTATATAGCTCAAGATGATATATTAAAAGAATATTTTAGAAAAATAGATAACTGTGCTAACAATGATGAACTTGAAGAATTCAAAAAAGACTTAATAAAAAATAATATAATAAAAATAGAAACAGAAGCTGATGAAATAAATAATAGTGGTTTGTTTGAACAAGGATATAGTTATAATATAACCAGTTCCCAAAATTACATTGCACTAAATGAAGAACAAAACTTTGAAAAGGATAAAACAGTTTTAAAAATAGATTTATTGAATAGACAAATATTACCTAAAATAAGTAATAGATTGTTAATTCAAACGATTGGTAACGCATTTTCTTCATTAGAATTAATTCACTATGGTGAAATAATTAAAGATGAAATAATTGAATTACCAAGAGACATTACAGATATATTTGGGTTACTTCAACAGATGCCATCTGATTTAGAATATATTGATGAAATTAAAAGAATATTAATAAGTAAAGTTAATAAGACTAAATTTACTGGTAGTTTTACATATAAAGATTTTAATATAGAAGACAGTTCTTTATCGGTAGAAAATTTATATAAAATAACTGGAGGAAAGGTTAGTTATGGTGATGCAGTTGATTTATATAAAAAAGCCTTTTATTTATCAAAATCTAAATTAAGAACAAAAAGAAGTGTTCAAGTTTTAAATAGATTATTAGATAATAATCCTAAATATTATAATACTTTAAAGTATATTTTAAAAAAAGGATATGGAATAGAACCAGAAATTACTACAAGGATTTCCAAAAACTTAGTTAGTGTTTCTGAATCTGTTAGTTTAGATATTAATAATAATAAATCGGAATTAGTAGATTATATTAATTCATTAAATGAAAAATATTTAACTTATATTCTTGATAGTCCTAATAATGCATTTGAAATATTATTGCCAAGATTTTTAGAAAGCAAAGATATTGTTGAAAGAAAAGAATGGATAGCAGATGCAATGATTGATATGCTTGACTTAAGTAGATTTAATATTAAATTTAATTTAAGAGAAGCACAAAGAGAAGCAATCAAAACTGCTCTAATTGAAAATAATGTTGAAGAAGTATATTTCAATTTAAAAAGACAAAATATAAAGGAAAAAGATATAGCAAATGTTTTATTTACAAATATTATAAAAAATAAAAATACAATTGATTTAAATGATACATTTAGTTTAGAAGAACTAGAATATTTCATTGGATATAATAGAGTTAAAGGAACAGGATTAACTTTAAGAAAGTATCAAAATCCAATTGTTCAAAATATAAATAAGAATTTTGAAAGTAAAAACTTTACTTCTGTAATACTTCCAACGGGTGCAGGTAAATCATATATAGCTTTAGCAGAAATGTATCAATTTGAAAAAACATTAAACGAATTAAATAAGGATAATCATGCTAAAATTCTTTATTTAGCTCCAAACGATGAAATATTAAATCAATTAAAAGATATTATAAGAGAAACTTATAAACCTGAATTGCATTTAACAGATAAAGATATCGATCAAGATATAAAAAGAGTTTTTCCAAATTTAACTTTATCAACTTATCAAAATTTAAAGGATAGAACTGATAGTGATAATAATATTAAAGAAATATTTGAAACGAAATATGATTTCATTATATTTGATGAACTTCATAGAACTGGGGCAAGAGAATGGAAAAATCATATTGATGAATTAATAGATAATCAAGATTCAAATGTAAAAGTATTAGGTATAACAGCTACTCCTGAAAGAGATGTTGATTCTAGAGATATGACTGAATACTGGGCAAGAAAATTTAGATATACTGACAATGAAATATTAGAACAAAAACATTTATCATATAATATGGATATAATAGAAGCTATTAAAAGAGGAATTGTAGCCTGTCCTAAAGTAGTGAATTGTATTTATAATTTAGAAAATGATATGGAAGATTTAAAATTTTCAATAGAAGAAATTAAAGATGAAAAACTAAGAGATGAAAAGTTACTTAAATATGAAAAAATTAGAAGAGTAGTTGATTCAGCAGTAGGTATTGAACAAGTATTAAATGAAAATATTAAAAAAGATGGTAAATATATTGTTTTTTTACCAATTACTCGTAAATGTGAAGATGAAGATGGAAATACTATTTATGTAGATACTGATGGAAATGAAGTAAAACAATCACTTGCACATCAAATTATTAACGATTATCAAATTTTATTTCATCAATATTTATTTAGTGATAAATATTTGAATCATAATCCTGATGTTAAAAGAATATATAATAAGATAGTTTTAAATATAAGTTTAACGGACGATGAGATAAATTATTTAAATCACGAAAAAAATAATATTATGTTATTATCGGAATTTGAAATGATGTATAAACAAAATGAATTAATTTCTCAAAATGATTTAATTGCTAATGAAATAATGAATTTTATGAATTGGGAAAAAATATCAAAAAAAGAATTAGCTTTAGGATTAAAAGACAAAATGAAAGATGAAATTGAAGATTATTCAATGTTAGGAAGTTATGGAGCTAAAGCAAATAAAAAAATACTAGATAAATTTAATAAATCAACAACTAGTAAAACAAAATTAATGTTTGTTATGAATAAATTAAATGAAGGAGTTCATGTAAAAGATATTTCAGGTATTGTTTGGATGAGACCAATGGATCAAAATTCGCGTATATTATTTTTACAGCAATTAGGAAGATGTATAAAATCATTAGATGAGAAACAAGAAATTGATGAAAATGATATTCCAATGGTTATTGATTTAGTAAATAATTCCTTAAAAGTTAAATTAGATAAAAATCACTCATTAGAACAAGATGATTTAGAAAATATACTAATGGTTAAAGACTGGATTTATTCAAAAAATAGAATGCCAAGTGGAAAAAGTAGTGATAAAGATGAAATATTTATTGCAAAAACAATCATAGAATTACAAGATAGATATACTAAATATTTACAAAATCAGAGCCTATTAAAAGAAGATATGAAATACGAAAAAAAGATTATTAAAATTGGCTGTGATATCGATATATGGGATTTAAGAATTGAATTTAATAAAACAATTAGGGAAATAAATGAAAAAGATAAAACAGATGATTTAATTGGATTATTAGGTTTAGAATCAATAACGCGTGACTTTGTGGAATTAAAGGAAGAAGTCAGAAATCAAACATATAATTTTGATAAAATAGCAGACTTTATAGAAAAATTAAATAAACGATACAAACCTAAAAAAAAAGAAACAGATAATACATTTAGTAATCGACA
>ENA-ORLU01001451-ORLU01001451.1-human-gut-metagenome-genome-assembly--contig:-NODE-1451-length-17555-cov-3.536217_pt1 | contig 17555 bp, 13 predicted proteins | sample MGYA00243009_ERZ508833 | MGnify/ENA primary metagenome ERZ508833 (study PRJEB26277, sample SAMN04329763) | human gut metagenome | biome: human-associated habitat | host: Homo sapiens | place: USA...
GTTGGTGCTTATACAACTGTTCAGCCTGGATACGGCGATCAGTACAATAATGAAGTGGGTGCAAAAGACGGTCCGGGAGCCAATGTTATTGATGGTGATGCATCTACAATCTGGCACAGCAAGTATTCACCGGATCAGCCATATCCACATTCCCTGACTTTTGATATGAAGAGCGAACAGGAAATTGCCGCATTTTCTTATCAGCCACGTCAGGACAGTTCCACAAACGGCGATATCAAAGGATATAAACTGTATGTGGGAAACAGTGAAACAGATCTGGAAAGTGATGCAAACCTTGCGGCAGAAGGTGATTTTACTTACAATGACAGAGAAACGATTTATATCAATCTGACAGCACCGAAAAAGGGTCGTTATGTAAAACTGGTTGCTGTATCACCAAAGACGGACGGTCAGGCATGGGCAACGGCGGCAGAAGTAAAGATGTACAGCAAAGCAGTCGGTACAGCAGATGCAAGTGCCGTGATCAGATCCAGCGAGATGACTCTGGAAGGCAGCAAAGTTAAAAAAGTAGATACGAACGGCGGAGTCATGGTAGAATTCCCGTTTGAGACCGTTTCCAAAAACGGTGTAGACTGGGATGTTACCATGAAAGTTACCATGGATGACGGAGATCATTTCATGCGTAAATTCCTGGAAATCGAAGTAAGTGACAAAGAAAAAGCAGCAATTGATTATATCGATCTGGAATCGTTGAATGTCAATGCAAATGATACCGTGTGGACACATCCGATCATGGGTGAAGGCGTTGGCGGTATGAGTGGATATGTCATTTCTCTTGGCCAGCCGGTTTATATTCAGGGAATGTTCCTTGGATGTGAGTTCCCGATGACAGAAACAGAGATCGACAGCAATAAAAATGCACATATGCGTTATTTTTCCGGCAAGACATTCGAAAAACTGCAGGAAGATAACCAGCTTACCACAGACGGAAAATATGTGACCTGGCAGACCGTAGCGGGTGCTGCAAGAAGTACGGATATGAATGTCATTCAGTCTGACTTTTATGAATATATCAACAGCATTGCAACAAGAAGCGATTTCCGTACGCAGTACAATTCCTGGTACGATAATATGATGACCATTAACGATGACAACATTGAATCTGCATTCAAAAAAATGGAAAAGGGATTCTCTGAATCCGGTGTAGAACCGATGGATTCGTATGTTGTGGATGACGGATGGAATAATTATAACAACTCGAATACAACTTCTACTGTTCATGATGTGGCACGCTGCGGTACCACGGATAATGTGACAGGGTTCTGGGAGTTTAACAATAAGTTCCCGAACGGATTCCGTCCTGCTTCTGATCTTGCAGAAAGCTTCGGCTCCGGATTTGGTGTATGGGTAGGACCTAGAGGTGGTTATAACTATAACGCTGCAATGGGCAAGATTATTGAAAAAGCAGGTTTTGGTGCATACAATGCGGTAACCGATGATATTGATGTCGGTGACAGACGGTATGTGACGAAACTGACTGAGTTTTTCTTACAGATGCAGGATGCTTATAAAGTAAATTACTGGAAACTGGATGGATTTGCGACAAAGCCATGTACAAATGCAAATCATAAACATATGACAGGCGGAAAAAATGGTATGTATTATTTTTCCGATACCTGGGAAGCATGGATCGATCTGTTTGAGACGCTGCGTACCAATGCAGAGAAAAACGGCATTGACAATCTGTGGTTTAACCTGACCTGTTATGTAAACCCAAGTCCATGGTATCTGCAGTGGGCAAATTCTATCTGGATCCAGAACAGCCAGGATATCGGACGTGTTCAGGTCGGACAGAACAGACAGGTAGATCAGCTGCTTTCTTACCGTGACGGCAGATATTTTGATTTTGTAAAAGAAAGAGAGTTCCAGTTCCCACTGGCAAACATTTACAACCATGATCCAATCTATGGAAAAACAGGAACCAATCTGGCAAACCAGATGACAGATGATGAGTTCAAAACGTATCTGTATATGATGGGAACCAGAGGAACGGCATTCTGGGAGCTGTACTACAGCCCGGAAATGATAGATGAAGGTCAGAAATGGGATATCAATGCAGAATATCTGGAGTGGGCTAAGAAAAATTATCACATTTTGAAAAATGCGAAACTGATCGGTACGACACCGGATAAGGGCAATACCTACGGATACTCCTGCTGGGATGGTGAAGAAGGTATTATTTCCATGCGAAATCCAAGTGCATCCGTAAAGACACTGAGCTTTACACTGGATCGAAACGTTGGTGCGGCAGAAAGTCTGAAAGGCAAGACACTCAACCGTACAACAATTCTGGATCACAAGACAACCGATGCACAGACCGACTATCAGACAGTAAAATACGGCGATGTGATCACAGTTACACTGCAGCCGGGTGAGGCACGTATCTGGTCTCTTTCTACTGCAAAAGATACAAAAGCACCTCAGCTGACACTTGCAAAAGCAACTGCGGACAACACGATTGAGCTGACATTTGATGAGCGCGTAACCGGTACTCCTGCTGCAACCGTTTCCGGAGCAAATGTTACAAAAGCAGAAGTAAGTGCAAATCAGAGAAAAGTAACGCTGACTACATCCACTCTGAGTGCAGGAAGCAAAGTAACGGTTTCTGTAAGTGGATTAAAAGATTTAACCGGCAATGCAGCAGCAGTAAATACAGAAGTTGTATATCAGGAAAATCAGGTTGTAGCGAAAGCATCAGCAAAAACAGATCTGAAGAATGCAAATGATGTAACGGAAACAACGGACGAAGCACTGGCAGGAAAGACAATACTTGGCCTTGCAAAAGCATATGAGCTGAACGGAACAGCTGTTACAGGAACCGCTGATTTTGCAGTATCTTCTTATGTAAAAACAACCGGAAACAACATGAACATTCTGAAACAGGAAGGTGCTTACAGCCTTTCCATTGACAAAGACGGAAAAGCAGTCTTTACAGTTGGAGATGTATCCGTAACTTCCAAAGAAGCTGTAAACGATGGAACATGGAAACACATTGCAGGTATCCGTGAAAAGAATGGCAGTCTGAAAGTTTATGTCAACGGTACACTGGATGCAAGCAGATATGAGAAAAACATCAAAGATTTGAAAGATGGAACTCTGACTGTTGGAGGCGGAACTGATCTTCAGGTAAGCCAGGCAGAAGTAAAAGATGCAACACTTAAGCTGGCTGCACTGGAAAAAGCAGGATCAGCAGTTGGCGGAGACAGCAGCGGAGATTCCGGTATTGTTCCGGATGGAAACGGAAAAATCCCTCTGCAGGCTTCCAACATCACAGTAAAACGTGCAGATAATGATCAGGATGTTTCAAACAAAAAAAGTAGTCCGGAAAAAATGATCGATGGTGATAAAGGTTCAAACTCCTTTACCTGTACACTGGACAGCATTGAAAGTGATGTACTGGCAGGAACCAGCGTATACTTCCAGATCGATCTTGGCGATGTATTCAAGCTGGATCAGGTAAAAATGTGGCGTTATTTTGCGGACGGACGTACCTACCAGGATACGATCGTAGTTGCATCTGAAGATGCTGCTTTTGATGCAAATGATACCGTGCTGTACAGCAGCGTTTCAGATTCCAAGTATGCATACGGACTGCTGAGCAATGAAAAGCTTGCAAATCCGGATGCAAAATATGCAGAAACATCAGAAGGAAAGACATTTGAAGCAAAAGAACAGAAAGCACGTTATATCCGTATTTACACACGCGGAAGTATTCTGACAAGCGGAACAGCACATGGCGGAAACCATATCTGCGAAGTAGAAGTTTACGGAAAAGCAATTAAGAACACAACAACACAGAAAAAAATTACCGTTGCTTTTGATACAAAAGGCGGAAACAGCATTGAGTCTTTGAAAGTAGCAGCCGGCGAAAGCTGGAGCCTGCCGCAGAATCCGACCAGAGCCGGATATGTATTCAAGGGCTGGTACAGCGATGTAAACTGCACAGTAGCATATACAGCAGCATCACCGGTAAGTGCAGATCTGACACTGTTTGCAAAATGGGAGGAAGATCCGACCACAAATGTACAGTTAGAAGAAGCAAAAGCAGTACTGAACAGCAAGATTGCAGAAGTAAAAGACAAAACAAAAGGCGATTACAGCGATGCAAGCTGGAATGCATTCCAGAATGCACTGGCAGCAGCAAAAGAAGCAGCCGCTTCTAAGACTGCAAGTGCCGCAGACGTCCGCAAAGCACTGGACAGCCTGAAAAAAGCAGAGCAGAATCTGAAAGTGGCAGGCAGCGAGCCGGTACTGGCAAAGAAACTGAAACGGGCAAAGAAACCGAAACAGGTAAAGAAACTGAAACGGGCAAAGAAACTGAAACGAATAAACAGCCGGAAACACCAAGCACACAGCCTGGAACAGAAAAGCCAAACACAAATCCGAATACTCAGAAAGTACCTGCTGTCGGAACAACCAAACCGGTTGGAAGAGGATTCTACAAAGTAACAAAATCCGATGCAAAGAACGGAACCGTTACTCTGGTGAAACCGAGAAAAGCAACAGAAAAGAAATTTACCGTTCCTGGAACTGTAAAAATTGACGGCGTTACCTTCAAAGTAACCGAGATCTCAAAGAATGCATTCAAGAACAACAAAAAACTGACGCAGGTTATCATTGGCAAAAACGTAAGCAAGATCGGTGCAAATGCATTTAACGGTGCGAAGAAACTGAAAAAGATCACGATCAAATCCACACAGCTGAAGAAAGTCGGAAGCAAGGCCTTCAAAGGTATTGACAAAAAATGCAAGATCAAAGTACCGAAGAAGAAACTGACACGCTACAAACGACTGCTGAAAGGAAAAGGCCAGAAGGCAAGCGTGAAGATCACAAAGTAAGAAACAAGAAATAAAGTTGAAGTAAGGAAAAAGACCAGTGCGAAAGTGCTGGTCTTTTTTGACGGGTAAGATTTAAGATAGATTTTGACTAAGCAGTTGAAAAAATAGGAAAGATAAAATATAATTGGAAAGTCTGTACAGGTTGTGCATGTGAGTAGAAATTATTTTGTTAAGTATAAAGATGATCGTATGCGAAAATGAAAAGTTTTCATACGGTCATTTTTATTATGGTACCGAGTCAGAAGGTAATATGTTTACACAGTTGTGTTTGAAAATTTTGATCAGCTGATAAAAGATATAATGATATGTAAATTATATTTAACTAAATAAAGAAAAAATTGACATAAAAGAAAAAGAATGGTATAAGTGAATTATGAGAATACAGGAGGGTACAGCAATATGGGGGAAATATATATTGCACACAGAAATGAGTATACAAATGAGGTACAAACTGTCCGGGAACATTGTGAGAATACGGCAAATCTTTGCAAAGAATATGCAATTCCGGAAATGGAAGATCTAGCTTATGCGGCAGGAAAAGCACATGATATCGGAAAGTATCAGGAGGGATTTCAAAGAAGAATCCGAGGGGAAAATATTCGTGTAGAACATTCAACCTGTGGAGCAATTGCAGTGGGTGAAAAGTATCCAAAGCCAATGAATCTGATGATGCAGTATTGCATTGCAGGACATCACACGGGAATCCCAAATGGGGGATTTGGAAATGATGAGGATAACAGTCTGAAAGGCAGAATGAACAGGACGTTTGAGGATTATGATGTCTATAAGCAAGAACTGGAACTGCCGGAATTAGATATTCGAAAATGGCAGCAGTTTCTTGCGGCTGATTGCGGAAGAAATGCGGACTGGTTAATTGATAAGTTTGCATTTTTAACAAGATATTTATTTTCCTGTCTGGTAGATGCAGATTCAACAGATACCGCAGAGTTTTGCAGCAGTACGGAAGCACCGAGAAAATTGCAGGCTGATTTTGGAAAGTGCCTTGAAAAAATAAATGCTCAGTTACAGGCTTTTGAAGCAAAAACAGAATTGCAAAAGACGAGAAGCCTGCTGCAGGAGCAGGCATATCGAAACAGTACAAAAGATGCACACATCTACCTTATGAATATGCCAACCGGCAGTGGAAAAACATTAGCGAGTGCGAAAATAGCACTGCAAAGAGCAATAGCGAAAAAGAAAAAAAGAATTATTTATGTGATCCCGTATAACAGTATTATTGATCAGACAGCAGAGGTTTTTGAAAAACTTTTTGAGAATAATTTGGAGATTTTGAGACATCAGTCAACTTTTTCTTATGATGAGAAAATAGATTTGAAAGAAGATTATCGAGAAGCAGCTAAAATAGCAGTAGAAAACTGGGATGCTCCCTTTATCATAACAACAGCGGTACAGTTTTTTGAAAGCATTTATTCAAATAAAAGAGGAAAACTTCGAAAGTTGCACAATATGGCAGACAGTATTCTGATTTTTGATGAGGCACATATGATGCCACAGAATTATTTACAGCCATGTCTTCAGGGAATTGCCTATATAACGAAATATCTGAACAGTGAAGCTGTTTTTCTTACGGCAACGATGCCTGATTTTGAAAAATTGCTGGAGCTTTATGCACCGGCAAATAATCGGATAGAAAATTTGATCAAGGATAAGACGCTTTTTGGAAAATTTCAAAAGTGTCAATATATCAATATGGGAAAAGTAAGTCCGGAAGCACTATTAACCAAAAGTGAACAGTATCCGTCCAGATTGATTATCGTAAACAAGAAGAAAAATGCAACAGAACTTTTTAGAATGTGCAGGGGGCGAAAATATCACTTGTCAACCTATATGACGGTCTATGACAGACAAAGAGTTCTGCAGGCTATCAGAGAAGAACTGAAAAGCCTGGATGAAGATTTTCCAGATGGAAATATACCGGAAGAGAGAAGGATTACGATTATTTCTACATCGCTTATTGAGGCAGGAGTTGATTTGGATGTATATACCGTTTTTCGTGAATTGAATGGTCTGGACAGTATTCTCCAGTCGGGAGGCAGATGTAACAGAGAAGGAAAGCGGGATAAGGGTGAAGTTTTTGTGTTTGAATTTGAAAATGAAGCACAGAATGACAAGATGAATATTACGCAACGTTTGTTGGCGGAGTATAAAGATATTTCACAGCCGGAATGTATTGAAGAATACTATGAAGAAGTGTTTTTCTTAAAACAAGAGAATATTCAGAAAAATACGATGCATATAAAGTGCAGGTCTTTTGAAAATCTGCCATTTCAGACTTATGCAGAACAATTTGAACTGATCCCTGATAGGACATGTTCTATTGTTGTACCAAGAGATGAAAAGAGCAGAAAACTGGTGGATACTCTGAGATATACAAAAATCGAAAATGAGAAGGAGCTGCAAAAGTATACCTGTACAGTTACTAAGAAAGAATTGGATGAGTTGATAAAACAACATGTTGCAGACGATTTTGGTACGGGAATATACTGTCTGACAAATGAAGATTATTATGACGAAAATTTAGGAATTTTATTGGAAGCACAAGATTATTTTTTATGAAAGAAGAGGTGAAAAACAATGGGATATGGATTTAAAATCATAGTGGAAGGAGATTATGCATGCTTTACGCGACCGGAATTGAAAGTGGAACGAGTCAGCTATGATGTTCCGACACCGGGAGCATTGGAAGGAATGTTAAAGAGTGTGTACTGGAAACCGGCAATCCGTTATGTGATTGACAAAATCATTGTATTTCAGGAGATTGATTTTGCAAATATTCGAAGAAATGAAGTAAAAGATAAGGTACTGCTCAGTGCAGTAAAAAATCAGATGAAACAGAAAGGAGGAGATCCTTGTATCTATACTTCTCAAAGCAGAAGTCAGAGGGCAGCAATGGTTCTGAAAAATGTGAAATACGGTGTAGAATTTCACTTTGAGCTGACCGGCTTGAAAAATGATCGAGAAGATGACGGAGAAAATAAACATTATAACATTTTGAAACGAAGACTGGAAAAAGGCCAATGGTTTCGGACACCATGTCTTGGATGCAGCGAATTCCCGGTAAAAAGAATAGAACTGGTAGACGCGTTTGATACAGAAATGATAAGCAGCAGAATCAAGGAAATGGGGGATGTTGATCTCGGATATATGAGTTATGAGGTACAGTTTGAAGACAGGGGGAAAACGGTTAATGGAGACTGGGAAAATCCCAAATTCTCCGATCGTGCCAAAACATTATACTACAGACCGCACATGATTGAGGGAGTTATTGATGTTCAAAAATACAGGGAGGGATTACGATGCTGATAAAAGCATTATGTGATTATTATGATATGCTGTCGGCAGCAGAAAAGGTACTTCCGGAAGGATATTCGAAGGTAAAGATACATTATGAGGTAGCATTGACGGAAGAAGGCGAGATTGATCATATTATAAATATTCAGAAAGAAACAGAAGTAACAGTCGGGAAAAAAATAAAAAAGAAATTAGTGCCGCAGGATCTGAAAATGCCTCAGAGAACAGAAAAACCAGGAATTGATGCCAATATAGCAGAGCACAGACCGTTATATTTGTTTGGATTGAACTTGGAAAAAGAAAGACTGACACCAACAGACCGGACGGGAAAGGCACAAAAATCCCATGCAGCTTTTGTAGAAACAAACCTGAAATTTATTGAAGAAATGGATACACCGCTTGTGAATGCGTATCGAAAATTTCTTCTCAACTGGAAACCGGAAGAACAGACAGAAAACCAGGAATTATTAAGATTACAAAAAGATTACGCAAAATCAGGTTATGTATTCTGCCTGACTGGAAGACCTGGACATTATCTTCAGGATGAACCAGTGTTTGCAAAAAAATGGAACATGTATTATGAAAAGCAAAAAGCAGAAGCAAAAGATGCTTATTTTGCACAATGTGCAGTTTCAGGTGAAGAAAGACCTCTTGCAAGAATCCACAGCAAGATCAAAGGGGTGTATGGAGGACTTGCAACAGGAAGTGTGCTGATCGGTTATAATAATCCTTCTGAAAATTCTTATGGAAATGAACAGTCCTATAACAGCGGAATTTCAGAAGAAATGATGAAAAAATATACAGAAGCATTGAATTATCTTCTTGCGTCTCAAAAACACAAACATATGCTGGAAGATATGACGATGGTCTTTTGGGCAATGGATACGGAAGATAAGTGTGAAGATCTGTTCAGCCAGTTGCTTTTTGGAGAGTCTGATACTTTAAATGCAGAACAGACAGAAGAAATGTTGAAAAAGATGATGGAAGATGCCAGGGAAGGAAAAATAACTGCAAAAAGGCTGGAAAATCTAAGTACTGTAGATCCAAGTGTTGATTTTTATATGCTGGGGTTAAAGCCTAATTCTTCTAGGCTTTCGGTAAAGTTTATTATTCGTAAGAAATATGCAGATGTGTTGTGGAATATTGCAAGATTTCAACAGGAAATACAGGTGGTACAGGAACAAAAGCCGGTGCCTCTCTGGATGATTGAAAAAGAACTGATTTCACCGAAGAGTAAGAATGATAAAGTAAATCCGGCTTTAATGGCAGGGTTGTTAAATGCAGTAGTATATGGCGGAAAATATCCGGCAGCATTATTTGAAAATACTTTGCGAAGAATCCGAATTGAACGAAACATCAATAGGATCCGTTGTGGCATAGTAAAGGCGTATTTTAACAGAAATGACAAAAAGGAGGAGATTGCAGTGGGATTGAATGAAAAAAATAAGAGTCCGGCATATTTATGCGGACGGTTGTTTGCAGTATTGGAACAGTTGCAGAAAGATGCAGCCGGTACAGAATTAAACAGAACTATTAAAGATGCGTATTTTGCATCAACATCGGTAAAACCGGCGTTGATTTTTCCAAAATTGATACGGCTTAGTCAAAATCACTTAAAAAAAATAAAAAATGCAAATTATCGTTATAAGTACAATGAGAGAATCCAGAAAATCATAGAACCACTGGACGGGAAATTTCCGGAAAGGCTGCGACGTACAGAACAGGGAGAATTTTTTGTGGGATATTACCAGCAAATACCGGAGCTTTTTAAGAAGAGTGAAAAGAAAGAAGAACAGTAAAAAATTAATAAAGACGAAATGGAGGAATAAAGAATGGCACTGGAGAACAGATATGATTTTGTAATGCTTTTTGATGTGGAAAACGGAAATCCGAACGGGGATCCGGATGCAGGAAATGCACCGAGGATAGATTCAGAATCCGGATATGGTTATGTTACAGATGTCTGCCTAAAGAGGAAAATCAGAAATTATGTGGAACTGGTAAAAGAAGGAGAAGCTGGGTATAATATTCTGATCAAGCCGGATAAAGCATTGAACAGTAAATTTACAGCGGCATATGAAGCAGAAGGATTGAAAACGAAGAATAAGGGAAAAAATGAGGATGATGTTAAAAAGGCTCGTGCATACATGTGTAAGAATTATTATGATGTGAGAACCTTTGGAGCAGTAATGTCAACTGGTGATGATCCTTGTGGTATTGTGAGAGGACCAGTACAGCTTAATTTTGCCAGAAGTATTTCGCCAATCGATATAGAGGATATTACGATTACAAGACAGGCACGCACAACGGATGAGCGTCAGGAAACCGGTCAGACGGAAATGGGAAAGAAAAGCATCATTCCGTATGCATTATATCGGGCAGAAGGTTATGTATCTGCTGCACTGGCAAATAAGACCACAGATTTATCAGAAGCAGATCTGGAACTTTTGTGGGAAGCAATCATAAATATGTTTGAGAATGATCATAGTGCTGCAAGAGGAAAGATGTGTATGCGAAAGCTGTATGTGTTCAAACACAGCAATGTACTTGGAAATAGTCCGTCACATTTAATGTTTGAAAAAATTAAAATAAAAGAAGAAAATGAAATTCCTCGTTGTTTTGATGATTATAAAATTGAAGTGGATGAAAAGATGCCGGAAGGAGTAGAACTGATCGAAAAATTATGAAAAGCCAGGAGATAACAATCCGATCTATACAGCATTACATGTATTGTCCCCATCGTTGGGGATTGATAGAAATTAATAAATCCTGGGGCGAGAATATATTCGTAACAAAAGCAAATCTGCTACATGATCGAGTACATGATCCGGAGAAAAGTTATACAGGAAGAGGCAAAAAAGTATATACTTCGGTTCCGGTTTATAATGATGATGAGCAATACAATTTATATGGCGTAACAGACTGTATAGAATTAAAAAAAGATAAAACAGGGATTACGATAAAAGATGACAATCAAAGATATAAACTGACTATTGTAGAATATAAACCAACAAAACCAAAAGAAAAAGATTATCGGGAAGATGATCTGATGCAGGTTTTTGCACAGAAACTGTGTGTGGATTCTATTTTTGGAGGGGACTGTGACGGTGTTCTGTATTATGCAGATGTGAAGAAAAGAATATCATTGCCATTAAAAGAAAATTTTGAAAAATATAATGAAGAATTAAAGAGACTTTTGACAGAAATGCGGGATTTTTTAAAAGCAGGAAAAATCCCGCCGATTCGAAAAAATCAAAACTGTAATGGATGTTCTATGAAAGATGTATGTATGCCATCCATGAGAAAAATCCCTGATTTAAAAAAAGAGATAAAAAAGATTGAGAGGGAACCGTTATGCGAAAACTCTTAAATACAATATATGTGACAAATGAACAGATGTATTTGATGTTGGACGGTGAAAATCTTGTCTGCAAGGCAGAAGGAGAGACTAAACTTCGAATTCCCTTTGAAAATGTGGAAAATATTGTGTGTTTTAGTTATCTTGGATGTTCGCCGGCGTTGATGGGAAAGTGCGTGGAAAAGCTGATTCCAATTAATTTTATGTCGCCACAGGGGAAATTTCTGGCAAAAGTTTGTGGAGAGACAAAAGGAAATGTTTTTCTCCGTGTAGAACAAATTGACTGTTTCAGAGCATGCGGATTGCAGCTGGCACAAAATACGATGGCAGCAAAATTCAGTAATACCAGGCAGGTAATACGCAGAACATTACATGATAATGCAGAATTGAGAGATAATCAGGAAATACAAAAAGTACTGGGGATTTTACATGACGGAATTGAGAATGTTTATAGAGCAGAGACAATAGAAGAAGTTATGGGTATTGAAGGATATTGTGCACAGAATTATTTTTCAATTTTCAATCGATTGATAACAAATACAAAAGTACCGTTTAGCTTTGAGTTTCGAACAAAACGTCCGCCGTTGGACCCGGTAAACGCAATTTTATCATTTGTTTATACACTTGCAACAAATGAATTTGCAGCGGCGTTGGAAACAGTAGGATTGGATAGTTATATTGGATATTGTCATGCATTGCGAAGCGGTCGTGTATCATTGGCCTGCGATATGGTGGAAGAAATAAGATGTATTGTAGAACGTTTTGTTATCACTTTATTGAATCTGCAGATTATAGGAGAAAAAGATTTTGAAAAGCAGATTTCAGGAGCGGTTTGGTTAAATGCAGATGGCAGGAAAAAAGTATTGTCAAAATGGCAGGAAAAGAAACGTACTGATTTAATGCATCCGTATCTGAAGCAAAAGATACCATTTGGATTATTACCGTATGTGCAGAGTAATTTGCTTGCCAAATATATACGAGGCGACATTGAGAGCTATCCACCATATCTGCAAAAATAGGTGGTGAGATAAAATGATGGTTTTAATAAGTTATGATGTTAGTACTGTCAGTGCAGCAGGAAAAACCAGGTTAAGAAAAGTGGCGAAAGAATGTCAAAATCATGCACAACGAGTACAGAATTCTGTTTTTGAAGCTGATTTAGATTATTCCTCTTTTTTGAAATTAAAAGATAGTTTATTAAAATTAATTAATCCAGAAGAGGATAGTTTGCGATTTTATTATCTTGGGAACAACTGGAATAAGAAAATTGAACATATAGGTGCTGAGAAAACATATGATCCAGAAGGCGTAATTATTATTTGAAGGTAGCGAAGGTGTGATGATTCAAAAACCACTTGAGGTTCGCCTGAAAAAACATTATAATAAATAAGTTATATATGCGATATCATATAAATGATATCAGCAGAAATAAGTCCGTCCCAATATGTGGAAATGTTCCGTTACATAAATACAAAATGTAGCGGTCACGTCCCGTAAGGGGCGTGTGAGTAGAAATTGTATTAACATCAACATTAATCCCCTTAACGGAGGTCACGTCCCGTAAGGGGCGTGTGAGTAGAAATCTACAGAAGCCCTTGGTTACTGGGTATCAGATACGTCACGTCCCGTAAGGGGCGTGTGAGTAGAAATTCCCGAATTGGATTAAAAAGACAGACGAAGAAAGTCACGTCCCGTAAGGGGCGTGTGAGTAGAAATGCCGGAGCGTTTGGGAATGTAACAGACCAGTACCGTCACGTCCCGTAAGGGGCGTGTGAGTAGAAATTGCGAAATTGTGAAAAGTGTTCGGCATAATATCGTCACGTCCCGTAAGGGGCGTGTGAGTAGAAATTAACACAAAAGATTTTTTATGTTGGATCAGCACAGTCACGTCCCGTAAGGGGCGTGTGAGTAGAAATGAATAATCTGAACATTACGGCCGTGGCAAAGCTGTCACGTCCCGTAAGGGGCGTGTGAGTAGAAATCATACAATGCCGGATAATGAAACCATATATAGCGTCACGTCCCGTAAGGGGCGTGTGAGTAGAAATTGGCTTCCTGCTTCATGGAATAGTACTGTTCCAGGTCACGTCCCGTAAGGGGCGTGTGAGTAGAAATATGGGGCAGCTTGGAATCGCTGCAGACCATGTCCGTCACGTCCCGTAAGGGGCGTGTGAGTAGAAATGATAAATCAAAAGATTTTGAGGACTTCAAACAGAAGTCACGTCCCGTAAGGGGCGTGTGAGTAGAAATATACCGGGACATTGACGGACACGCAGAGTTGAAGGTCACGTCCCGTAAGGGGCGTGTGAATTGAAATATCTGCTGGAGTAGTGTTTTAGAGACTATAAAGAAAAGTCTGTAAGTAAGATTCTTCTATGATAATGCAAGGCGAAAAGTTTATTTATTGAGCTTTTCGCTCTTGTTTTATATATAACAGCTATAAATTTGTATGTCAAGAGCAGGCGAAAAATCCGCCGGTCTTGCTATATTCTGAGTCGCCTATTCGGGCAGGCGTCCTTCATACATAATACTCAGTTCCCCATATACCTGTGCCCGGTTGCGAACCGTTGTTGTCCATTTTTTCGTTGCTTTAAAAGTAGCAAGGTATAATGCTTTTAGGAGTGCTGTATCACTCGAAAAAACGCTTCTCTGACGGTTCAGCTTACGATATGTGGAATTCAGGGATTCAATGGCATTTGTCGTATAGATCACCTTTCTGACCGTTGCTGAAAACTTGAAAATAGGTGAAATTGCATCCCGGTTATCCTTCCAGCGTTTCATGGAATTCGGATATTTTGGTGCCCATTTTTCTGTTACTCTGTCTAATGCGGCCAGAGCTTTCTTTTCATCAGCAGCCTGGTAAATCGTTTTTAAATCTGTGGCAAATGCTTTTCTGTCTTTATCAGGAACGTATTTTAAAGTATTTCGTACCTGATGTACGATACAACGCTGATATTCCGTTTTCGGAAAAGCGGCAGTGATCGCTTCTTTTATACCGGTAAGTCCATCCGCACAAATGATCAAAGCATCTTTTACACCCCGGTTTTTCAATTCGTTCATAACCGAAAGCTAGTATTTCGCACTTTCATTATCGCCTACTGAAATGGTAAGAACCTTTTTTTTCCTTCCATGTTGATGCCAAGAATCACATAAGCAGCAAGTTTGCGGATAACGCCATTATCACGAACAGAGTAATGGATCGCATCAATGTAGAGAATAGGATACACCTCATCTAACGGGCGATTTTGCCAGTCTTCAATATGTGACAGGATATTGTCTGTTACATCAGAAATAAAGCCTTCTGATGTTTCAAATCCGTAAATGTCCTCAATCGTTTCCGAAATCCGGCGGGTAGTCATTCCTTTTGCATACATGGAAATGATTTTTTGTAGCCAAGGTGGTTATCTATTTCGGCTTCCATCATTTCTTTGATTGTTCTACCAAGAAGATCTTTCGGGGCATCCTGAATATCTTCAGCCGTTTGAATATCATACTCTTCAAGAAGCCGGTGGATAATATTTCTTTTTCCTTCCGTCATTTGTACTCGATGTACCGGTTTCTTTTGTCTGGCCATAATAAAAGGCCCTCCTATGATTTTTTATCATAGAAGAACCTATTATTTGTTAATTTACAGAAAAAGTTTCACACACTCGTGTTTTATGTTTCTGTCAGAAATTGACCTCGTGAATTGAAATACCACCATTCCATCTCCTAAATATTTTTTTGATTGAATCGAATTTTACATTATTTGCACTAAATTGTTCTTGATGAAATACTGTTTTTATTTCCTGAAAACTTATAAATTGAAGAAATATATCGCATTACTCCTGCTTTCATATTTTTGGAAGTTGCAGTATAATAAGAGAAACTGAACAGCGTATTCTAACAGATATTGTGGTATTTTATTTATCAGATTCATTTGAGATAAATTTTAAAAATTTCCAAATAATAGATAAAACAGTGAGGTAGCTATATGCATTACAAAACAACAGAATCTCTCCTTGCCTTTATTAAAAAAAGTCCGACGGCTTTTCAGGCAACGGCAGAGATGGAGAAAAAATTTGCAGAAAACGGATATCAGCTTCTTTCAGAGCAGGAATACTGGAAGTTACAGCCGGGCGGGAAATATATCGTAACAAGAAATCATTCGGCATTGATTGCATTTTCGATTCCAAAGAAGGAGTGTCGGAAGTTTCATATCATTGCCAGCCACAGCGATTCTCCGGCTTTTAAGATCAAGGAAAATCCGGAAATGCGGGTAGAAAATGCCTACACAAAACTGAATGTGGAAGGTTATGGCGGTATGCTGATGGCACCGTGGTTTGACCGGCCGCTGTCGGTAGCGGGCAGAGTGGTTGTAAGGCGTGACGGCAGTCTGAAAGAGGAACTGGTCAATATCGACCGGGATCTGGTCATGATCCCAAGTCTGGCAATCCACATGAACCGGGAGGCAAACAAAGGCGTGTCTTACAATCCGCAGAAAGATCCGCTGCCGCTTCTCGGGTGCGGAGATTCGAAGCCGGAGTTTTTGAAAATTGTTGCGGAAGAGATAAAAGTAAAGGAAGAGGATATTCTTGCACATGATCTGTTCCTCTATAATCGGATGGAGGGTACGATCTGGGGTGCAGACAGAGAATTTGTTTCGGCACCAAGGCTGGATGACCTGCAGTGTGCGTTTGCTTCGATGGAAGGAATGCTTGCCGGAAAGCACGAGGAGAGCATTGCGGTGCACTGTGTTCTGGATAACGAAGAAGTCGGAAGCGGAACAAAGCAGGGGGCAGCTTCTACTTTCTTAAAAGATACGCTTCGAAGGATCAACGATGGCCTTGGCAGAACGTATGAAGAATATCTGATGACGCTGGCAGGCAGTTTTATGATCTCGGCGGATAATGCCCATGCACTGCATCCAAATTACATAGAAAAGTCAGATCCGGTGAACCGGCCGCTGCCAAACGGCGGAATTGTCATCAAATACAATGCCAACCAGAAATACTGTACCGATGCGGTGTCAGCGGCAAAATTCAAGGATCTCTGCGACCGGGCAGGCGTAAAATACCAGACCTTTGTGAATCGCTCCGATGTGCCGGGCGGATCGACCCTGGGAAATATTTCGAATACGCAGGTACCGATGAATACGGTAGATATCGGACTTCCGCAGCTTGCAATGCATTCTCCGTATGAGACAGCCGGTGTGGAAGATACCGGAAGTTTTATCAGAGCAGCGGAAGAATTTTTCATATAAGCAAAACAGAACAGGTATCAAAATAAAGAATTCAGACAAAAAACAGGCGGGAGAAATCCTGCCTTTTTTGCGTGACATGAGCAATGCGAAGCTCTGTGAGCTTTACATGAATGTTCATTCTTTATATCCTGATATCCGTTAATGCATAAATTTTTTCAGGAAAAGGACTTGAAAAATACACCATGGGGGTATATAATGCAATACGAAAAATACCTAATAGGGGTATATAAGAAAAGGAAGTGAATGAAATGGAAGAAAACAGGGAACAGATAGAAAAAACATGCTGCTGTCAGTGTTCTGAGCGAAAAAAGGAACGCTCAGAAAAAGAATATAAAGATCTGATCAATCGTTTAAGCCGCATCGAAGGGCAGGTTCGCGGTGTGAGAGGAATGTTGGAAAAAGATGCCTACTGTGCCGATATTCTGGTACAGGTTTCGGCGATCAATTCTGCACTCAACAGTTTCAATAAAGTCCTGCTGTCCAATCATATCCATACCTGCGTGGCAGAGGACATCCGCAATGGAAAAGACGAAGCGATTGATGAGCTGGTGGATCTTCTGAAGAAACTTATGAAATGATGACAGGATAAGAAAAATACGAAAGTTTTTCGTATAATATCTTTTGATCCTGACACCAGGCAAAACATTAGGAGGTAAAGAACAGCTGAATAAAACTTATAAAAGTATATAAACAACTGTTGAATTTTGTAGGTTATTAGTATAGAATAATATTGAAAGGAAGTGATGCTTTGAGTAAATATTATTCTATACATGAATTTTCAAAA
>ENA-ORLU01001457-ORLU01001457.1-human-gut-metagenome-genome-assembly--contig:-NODE-1457-length-17494-cov-2.621691_pt1 | contig 17494 bp, 8 predicted proteins | sample MGYA00243009_ERZ508833 | MGnify/ENA primary metagenome ERZ508833 (study PRJEB26277, sample SAMN04329763) | human gut metagenome | biome: human-associated habitat | host: Homo sapiens | place: USA...
AGTTAAGGCAGAGGTAGCTTTTATTAAGCTTATGAAGCCGGCCATGGAAAGTCCTAAGGATATGCAGGAGCTTGCAGGCAGGGTAAATGACCTTGAGAACCAGTTAAGTGAAGCTCTTAGTAAATTACAGTCAGGTGCATATATAACTAAGGATATGCTTGATAATATGTCATTACAGTCAGGTGGTGCTGGTGCTTTAGGCACTGGCAGCAGGAATGATGCAGTACAGGAAGAAAAGCCTGTTCTTAGAAGAAATTATGATGCAGTCACAGATGATATAAAGCAGATAGCAGGACAGTGGAGTCAGATAGTGGCTTCAATGGATGATGCACTGCTTATGAATTTGTTAAAGCAGGCTGATGTTACTGTAACAGAGGATGGTAATAGCCTTGAGATTATGGTAAAATCTATTAGTGGTTATAACGTGATAAGCAGGGAAGAAACAATCGCTAAGATAGAGGAGCTTATCGAAGAAAGAACAGGTATATCAGTAAGAGTGGTATGCACAAGAATTGATGAAGATGAGGATTTTAACAGGCGTTATATAGCATTAGAGGAGCTTGTTGGAATGGATATCGAAATAGATGATAAGGAGGAATTTATATAATGGCTAAAAGAGGTGGATTTCCAGGAGGAATGCCTGGCAATATGAACAATCTTATGAAGCAGGCACAGAGAATGCAAAGACAGATGGAGGAACAGCAGGCAGCTCTTGAGTCTAAAGAATTCACAGCTACAGCAGGTGGCGGAGTTGTTGAAGTTACTGTAACAGGTAAAAGAGAAGTGACTAAGGTTAAGATTGATCCAGAAGCAGTTGATCCAGATGATGTAGAAATGTTAGAGGATTTAATAGTTGCTGCAACTAACGAAGCACTTCGTAAATGCGAAGAAGAATCACAGGCTTCTATGTCTAAGATAACAGGTGGTCTTTCAGGACTTGGAGGAGGCCTTTTCTAATGGACATATACAGCGGTCATATTAATAAGTTAATAGAGCAGTTGTCAAGATTACCAGGGGTTGGGGCTAAGAGTGCCCAGCGCCTGGCATTTCACATTATAAATATGCCTAAAGAAGAAGTTGAGGGCATAGCCAATGCAATGATTAGTGCTAAAGAGCATATACATTACTGTAAAGAATGTTATACGCTTACTGATGAGGAACTTTGTCCTATATGCAAAGATCCTAACAGAAATCACAAGCAGATTATGGTCGTTGAACAGACAAGGGATATGGCAGCATACGAAAAGACAGGAAAGTATGAGGGCGTGTATCATGTACTTCACGGGGCTATAAGTCCAATGCTTGGAATAGGCCCATCAGATATTAAGCTGGCAGAACTTATGAAGCGTCTTCAAAAAGATGTAGACGAGGTAATAATCGCTACGAACTCTAATCTTGAGGGAGAAACAACAGCTATGTATATAAGTAAGATGATAAAGCAGGCAGGCATAAAGGTTACAAGAATAGCCAGTGGAGTGCCTGTAGGCGGTGACCTTGAATATATAGATGAGGTTACACTCTTAAGAGCACTTGAAGGCAGGACAGAATTATAACCATTTAATATATGGAGTTGAAGTTCTGTATAATTGCAACTTAATTAGGTGTATTGAAAAGATATAAAAGTTACATATTAATATTGAATAAATCGGACATATGCAGAATGGCATAATGATATGAAGAGGTATACATATGGCGGAGAATATGATTGGAGAGATAATAACAGAGCACAGAGAAAGAATGCTTAATCTTAAGAAATATTATCCTTTTTTCAAGCTTATTGATACTTCATTTTCCCAGTTTAAGGAGGGCAGATATGAAGCACTTGATATGGGATATATCGTGATGGCTGTTCTGCGTTTTTTTATTGAGGAAAATAACTTCAAGGAAAAGGAAGTTACATACAAGGAGTATCAGGAGTTCTTTAATAACATAATAAGGCACGACTTTGATATGAAGCTTACTGAGGAAGAAAGCGGGGAAGTGGCTGATTATGTCTTTGATAAGATGAAGAATGAGGGAAAGCCATTTGAGTATGCGTATTATGACCCTGTAGAGAAGAAGAAGAGAGTATCAAGGGTTAAGCTTATAGAAAGTACAATAAAAGATAATACTGTGTGGTACAGTATAAGCGCTGATGCGGTCGAGTTTTATCTTGATACGAAAGAGATTAAGGACGAAAGCCGTATAAGCGTGTCACAGCTCCTTTTGGAGAAAATGATTAATTCCAATAACTTTAAAGGCGGAGTAGAGGTTATAGAAAGAATTAATGAGGAAGTTGGAAGGCTTAAGATTAAGAAGAACAAGGAACTTATTGACAAGGCAATAGAAAGGCTTGAGAGTAATTCATCAGCGACAGAAAGCTATTACAGGACATTAAAAGAAATCCATTATCTTGAGGACCAGCTTAAAATAGCAATGAACAAGCACGCGGAACTTCTTCGTGACTGTACTGATATGCAGAATAAGACAGATGAGGCAGTAAAGAAAGCAAAGCTTTCAAGGCTTCGTCCACATATGGATTTCACAGCTACACTCTCAGATATGATTAGGACAGATGATGCTTCATTGTTGGCATTTATAATAGAGCCGCTGTTAAAGCTTAATATAAAGAAGACATTTGACATAAAGACAATAGATGAAGCACTTCTTGTAAAGCCGGCAAGATATGATAAGAAGGAATATGTAACAGAGGACACACCAGAAGATATAGTATATGAAGATGAGATAGAAGATGAAAGAATAAGACATAATTACATCTTTATAATGAATAATCTTAAGGAGTGTATTAACAGGAAATGTTTGAATAAATCGGACATTTTAACGCTTGGAGAATTCAATAATATAATGTCAGAAGCTTATGGAGAGGCAGTTCTTAATAATGCTGATTACTATTCTTTCTTTGTTAATCTGTGTCAGAAAGACAGCTATGTTATCGGCGGAGATAATATGCAGTCAGAGACATTTCTTGATGACATATTAAAGGAAGGTTTTGAGGGAAGTGAGCCGTTACATATCGTTATAGAAAAGGGAACAGAGGAAATAATAGATTACACCAATGTGCAGGTAACGAATATTACATTCAGAAAAGAGGCAGACGATGGAAAATAGAAATCTTGAAAAAGCATTGGATATAGTATCGAAGCTTATAACAGGTGAAGAACTGACTGAGCGTGGTGATAATAGTTCGTTATATCAGGAATATAACAACAATGCAGAAATCTATGACATAGTACATATGTCACTTAAGAAGCTTAACCTTTCAATATATGAGTATAATAACGGACTTTATGTCAGTGCAGGAGAGAATAACAGGGTATTCGGCTATACGAATGAGGAACTGCGTAAAGAACTTGGCATTAAAGTGAATAAAGATTTATATATGGCATATTTTGTTATATACAATATTATAACAGAATTCTATACGGCATCATCTAATACGACTTATGTTGAGTTCGTAAAGGTTGAGGATATTGTTAAAAATGTTGATTATTCGGTGTCAGCAATTATAGATAAGAAGCTTGGAATGATTATTGATGATATAGAGGAGAACAGCTTTAAACAGATAGCTTTAAGCTGGGACGAGCTTCCGGTTATAACAGTTGAAGATACGGCAGATGTAAGAGCCGCAAGAAATTCTAAGACAGGTTTTGTGAAAATGGTACTTAACTTCTGTGTGTCACAGGGGCTTTTAATGGAAGCACAGTCAAGATATTATCCAACAGACAGATTTAAAGCACTTATCGAGAATTATTTTGATGAATATAAGGGACGTATGGCAGAGATTATGCAGTCTTTGATTTAACAGCTTAAGAATGTACTATGTAGTGCAGGAAAGAGGTAGATATGCCACAGATTAATAGAATAAGAGTTAATAATGTTAAATATAATTTTGGAACGCAGTTCTATGATGATTTTATAATGCGTTTTAATTGCAGAAATACAATATATGACCTTGCTAACGGTGGTGGAAAGAGTCTTTTAATGCTTCTTCTTATGCAGAATATGATTCCTAATTGCACACTTGATGAGAAACAGCCTATAGAGAAGCTTTTCAGAAAAGGGAGTGACAACACCTGTATACACTCGCTTGTTGAGTGGAAGCTTGATAACAATGCAGTTAAAGACGGTTTCAGATATATGACAACAGGCTTTTGTGCAAGAAAGGCAAGAGATGCGAAGGATGAAGAAAATGTTACTGACGGCACAGATACATTAACACAGGCACAGGCTTCATCATCTGATAATACAAGTGTAGAGTATTTCAATTACTGCATTTTCTATAGAAAGTTCGGGGAAAATGACATAAAGAACCTGCCGCTTGCTGTTAATGGTGAGAGGGTTACTTATAATGGCTTAAAGGCGTATTTAAGAGAAGCGGAGAAGTCAGATTATAACATTAAAGTATACATTTTTGACAGAAAGGGGGACTACCAGAGCTTTATATCACGTTACGGAATATATGAAAGTGCGTGGGAGATAGTAAGAGGCATCAATAAGACAGAGGGACACGTAAGAACTTATTTTGAGACTAATTACAGGACAAGCAGAAAGGTCGTTGAGGACCTTCTTATAGAGGAGATTATACAGAAGTCTTACAATAACAGGCTTTCAGTTGATAATGATGACTCTATGATGGCAAAGACACTACTTGATATTAAGGATAAGCTTATAGAACTTTCCAAGAAGAACAGTCAGATTAATGATTATGATAATCAGATAGAGGCTTTAACATATTTTAAAGATTATATTGCGACATATAAGGAATTCTATTCTAATAAAAGCAATATAGAGGACAAGCTTGCCAATATGCTCTTATCAGTGATTAATGCTGAGGGCAGAAAAGAAGCAGAGCTTTCAGAACATAATGAAAAAGAGCAGGAGCTTTATAATGAACTTTCTGATAAGAAATATAAGATAGCAGTAGCCAATGTATTAAAGGAAAAGAAGTCATTAAATGAGCTTGATAAGCTTGTCAAGGAAGCACTTTCAGATAGAAATAAGAAAGAGAACCAGATAAAGACTGCAAGGGAAAAGCTTATGCTTTTAGAGGCAGCTAATAATTATTGTGACTATATCAATTACGAAAAAGAACTTGTTAAAGTTAATACTGCAATTGACAGCCGTATGATAGAGGATGAGGACATAGCGTCAGAATTAAACAGGCTTGCAGCTATATATAAGCAGTATTATGACAAGGCAGAAAAAGAACTTTCAGCTAAGACTGCCAGAGCAGCTATAGATGAGAAGAATTTAAGAGATGAGCTTAAAAAGGCAGATGAGAAACATCAGGAAGACAAGAATAACTGTGCTGTTATACAGGGACAGGAAAGTGCTGTAAAACAGCAGATTGAAAAGGATGAGAAAGAGCTTAAAAGGCTTGCTGACGCTTATGGAATACTGATTGTTGATGATATTATATCCAAGATAGAGGAATTAAGGGTACAGCATAATGGTATTCTTAAGGCAGAGGCTCTTTTGGAAGAAAGCATTAAAGAAACAACCAAGTCGGTATACAAGACAGAGGAAAAGATTAATATTGCTGAGTCTAATATTGCGATGTTAGATGAAAGAATTGACCAACTTCAATCACAGATTATAAGCAGGCAGGAGAATGAGAGCAAGCTTAAGGATTTGCAGAGAATATATGGAATTGCAGGAGCTGACAGATTAAAAGAAGGCATTTTCAAAGAATTCTTAAGAATGAATGACAAATATAATGAAGACAGCCAGAAGGCAGTTAAGCTTGGAAAACTTATAGAAGCAGTAAGTGCAGGTTCTTATTATATAGACAATCCTTCTTACATTAAGTTCAGGGAATATCTTAAATCAGTGTGCGGTGAAGCTGTAACAGAAGGTTATAAGTATCTTGAAAATGCAAGCGAACAGCAGAGAAAAGATATTGTTAAAAGAATACCATTTATACAGTACAGCTTTGTAATTGACAGTGGTTTTGACAAGTTAAAGGAAGCGGAACTGGGAACTGAAACACAGGATAGTGCTGTATATCCGGTAATAAGTGCAGAGGCACTTAAAGATGAAAATATTAATATAAACAGCGATAAAGTTATATTTGCATTTAATGACATAAGTTATCTTACAGACGATAAAAGACGTGATGTAAAGGTACGCATTTTAAGGGAAGAACTTGATAATCTTAACGATACCATAACAAAGCTTAATAGCAGAAAGCAGACAGTTCTTGAAGATTATGTGCTTTCGGTTAATGCTGGTGATACATCAGCGGAAAAGCTTGATGCACCTGAGGAGCTTCTTAAGAGAAAAAATGACATCAAAGAGAATATCGCCGCATACAGAGCAGAGCTTGGACGATATAATGATAAGAAGTCACAGGATATGGCAGAACTTGAAAATGTCAGAAAGTCCAAGAAGTCTGTTGAATTAAACATAAGCAGATATGAAGAAATCGCAGTTGTAAATGAGAGGGTAACGGCGGGATATGTGACATTAAAACAGCTTACTGAACAGCTTAAGTCTGCCGAAGCGCAGATTATAGAATGTGCAGATTATCTTGATAAAATAAGAGAAGACTATATTAAGGCAGATGAATATAAGACCAATGTTGATAATCAGTACTCAGAGCTTGTAAGCATTTGGGAAAATACAGTGTCGCATTTTTACAATGAGAGTACGGCTTCCGGTAATGATGAAGCGGGACAGATTAATCCTAATGAACTTATCGCTAAGATAACAGGTCTTAAAGACATTTTATCTAATAAGAATTCAGATGTTTCAGATAAGGAAAATCTTAGAAAGCACCTGAAAGCTTCTATTGATAAGTGTGTTGAAGCTATTGAGTACAGAGGCCATACATTAGAAGAACTTAAGGCAATGTATGAGGCTGGTACAATATCTGTAAGTGACAGAGCTAAGCTTATGGGGCTTAATAATGAACTGCACGAGTATCAGAAAGAATATGATGCCGGAAGCAGGGAGACAGAAGCTAAAGAAGCACTTCTTAACAGACTTGAGGGAAGTATTGCACACGCTAAGAGTCAGATTGAAGAAAAATATGGAAGATATGAAGAATTTGAGTGTGACAATCCTGAAAAGTTCGCAGATGATATGTCTGTGGCAGTAGCAGAATTAGAGAAGAATATAGAAAAGTATGCACAGTTAAGAAAGCATATGTCAGATGAACTCAAAGAGATACAGCTTATAAGAAAAGACCTTGAAAGAATAACATATAATGCAGGAATTGATATTGAGAATTATGCGGAATTATCAGAATCGGACATTGAGATTAAAGATTTTGAAAGTGTTGCCAAAGAATACGAGCAGACAGCAAAAGAGTATTCATCTATATTAAAGCTTGAATACAAGAAAGCTGATGAGTTCAACAAATATAAAACAAAGCTAATAGATGAACTTAAGAACTATAATGGTGCTGAACTTGCCGTTGAGGTTAATGTATCGGTTGTGCTTCCTGTTAATGCCGCAAAGACAGAACAGCTTGTTAAATCAATAGAGGATACGAATTCATTTATTGAACTTGAGAAAGAGCGTGTTCACAAGGGAATAGAGGATATGGAACGTATCAAGGATAACTTTGAGAACAGATGTATACAGACATGCTGTAATATAAAGACTGAGCTTGAAAGACTTCCAAAGCTTTCGCATATCAGAATGGACAATGAAGATATTGCAATAATCGGGCTTTATATTCCTTATGTTAGGGAAGAAATGTATAAGGACAGAATGTCAGCTTACATTGATGAGACAATTGTTGCAGCGGAAAGCTTTAAGGAGCAGGAAGAACGTTTCAGATATATAAGAATCAGGCTTTCATGGAAACGGCTTTTCTCAGTAATTGTAACGGATATGAATTCAGTAAGAATTAATCTTTACAAGAGAGAGAGAATAAAAGACCAGAGCAGATATTTAAGATATGAGGAAGCTGTAGGCTCAACAGGACAGTCGCAGGGGATATATATACAGTTCCTTATAGCTATTATTAATTATATTTCCAATATGAACACAGTATCAGATGGACAGCCTTTGGGTAAGACTATATTTATAGATAATCCATTTGGTGCGGCAAAGGATATATATATATGGGAGCCAATCTTTAAACTGCTTGCAGTAAACCATGTACAGCTCATTGTTCCTGCAAGAGGTGCAACACCGGCGATTACCTCAAGGTTTGATGTTAATTATATACTTGGGCAGAAGATGGCAGACAAAAGGCAGCAGACAGTTGTTGTTGACTATTATAGTAATGTTAAAGAGACTGAATTGGAATACACAAGAATGGACTATGAACAGGCAAGCTTTGATTTCATATAGCAGGTTTACAAGGATACTTTACTGTGATAAAATTATACGGAATGTTTAAATTGGCATTAATATGCCGTATTATTGGAATTTGAGGGTCGATTCATTGACATAATGGAGGTCTTTAACGTGGATAAATATGAGTTTAATATAAAGTTGGAACAGATAAAGAAGCTTGCAGCTAAGAAAGAATATAAGCAGGCAGCAGAGATTGCAAAGCAGATGAACTGGAATAAAGTAAAAGACTGGTCTACGCTTGCAACGATAATTAATGTACAGGAAGCGGCAGGAGACTACGAAGAAGCAAGAGATATGGCAATTCTTGCATACAACCGTAACCTTGGAGGCAGAAAGCTTATATATAAGCTCACAGAATTCTTTATCAAAGTTGACGATTTTGAAAATGCTGAAGAATTATACAGGGAATACGCCAAATTATCAGCACACGATGTTAATAAGTATATCTTATATTACGACTTAAGAAGGGCACAGGATGCACCTGATACTGAGCTTGTTGATATACTTGAAAAGTATAAGGAAGCTGAGATTGACGAGAAATATATGTATGAGCTTGCAGAATTATATTACAAGACAGGAAGAAAAGAAGATTGTTCTAAGACCTGTGATAACCTTGTATTATGGTTTCAGGATGGCATATATGTAGAGAAAGCTGTAAAGCTTAAGGAAAAGCTGGGTGTTACTATGACTAACACACAGAAGAAGATTTTAAGTGAGATTAACGCAAGAAAGTCTGACGAAGAAGCTAACAAAGAAAGATTATTTATGGAGCAGAAAGAGCTTGCACGTCTTAAAAAGGACGAAGTCGGCGATCTGCTTGATGAAGATGATAAAGCTGATTCAGACAAAGCAGCACCTTCTAACAAGGCTTCAGACAGCAGGTATTCTAATGTGACTGATAAAGCTTTAAGATTTAAATCTGAAGATGTTGCAGGAGAACAGCCAGTGGGTAATATTGATTATATCGGAAATGACCGTTCAACAGGAAATGTTAATGTGGTGGGAAGTTCAGACGTGGCTGGTGTAAAAGATACATCTGGTTTATCAATGGATCTTGTCCAGAATGACCAGAGCAGTGCATTAAAAGAGTCAATTGTAAATGCTATTAGAAGACAGGAAGCAGAAGGGAATTCTGTAGATGAGAGTGCTGCAAAGCTTGAAAAAGAGCAGGACAACAGAATATTAGATGAGAGTGCAGATAAGAAGCTTAATGAAAATGTCAGCAAAGCTTCTATGTCATTAAAGGAGCTTATCGAGAACGCAAAAAGAAATATTGAGAACAGCTGTGATAAGATTACCAAGGAAGACGAGGAAGAAGCACGGGAGGCGGCAAGAAAGCGTATTGATGAGAAAGCTGATGCTATGGACATAGAGGTTAAAGTACCTAATTATAACCTTTATGATACTCATAATATTCAGGAAGAACTTGCTAAGAATATTAATGATATATTTAGTGATGAGGAGTCATTTAAGCCTCCATTTGAAAGAAAGACAGGAATGTCCGAAGCATTGAATGAGAGTCCGGCAAAGACAAGTGAGTCAAGAACTGATGGTACAGCAGATAGTAATGCAGGAAATGCTAATACTGTTTACGCAGATGATGAAGCAGAGAACATAGAAGATGAGCAGATTGAAGGACAGTTAAGCATAGCTGACTGGATGGAAACTGTAAGAGAAGAAAAGTATGGCAAGCAGGATACAAGAGAGTTCTCTAAGGTTGAGTTAGAGCGTATGCTTGATGAGAAAGATGAGAAGAGTGAAGCTTACGAGAAGATTGTTGCCATGAAGAAAGAAGAGGCTTTAAGAAAGGGAACAGAATTCAGCGAGAGGGAGGCTAAGAGATTAGCTGATGCAGAGGTTTTACTTGGTGCGGCTAAGAGAGATCTGGCTATGAGAACAGGAAAGGCTTCGTTTATATTAGATCAGACAATGACACAGGAGCTTGAGAAAGCCAGAGAAGCTTTAAAAGTGGCAGAAGATGTTAATAATAGCGAAGCAGTGAGCGGTAGCACAGTTGTTAATAACGGTGAAGCGGTGAGTGGTAATACAGTTGCCAATAATGTTGAAGCGGTGAGTGGTAATGTAATTGCCAATAATAGTGAACAGGCACAGGACGACAGCGAATGGCAAAGACCAGAAGTATCATATACTGTTAATGAAAAAGCCGCTGAACCTGAGAATGAAGAACTCACTCTTAACACAACACATTTTGAGCCAGTAACAGATGAGGTTCTTAACAATTATAACAACGTTAATAATTCAGAAGCAGAGTACAGCAGAGCCGCTGAGCCAGAGATTGCAGCTACAGATTTTGTTACACCGGGTATGAATATGAAGTTCAATGTATCTTCAATGGATAATGAAGATGACAATGACAGGGTTTGGCATAATGATAAGAAATTATCCGGGGAGCTTGCTAAGATATTTAAAAAATACAGAGAGATGCCTGGACTTGAGGAGCAGCTTGTAGATTTATTCGAGTCACTTGATGAAGAGATGGCTATGACTAATTCTTCGTGTGGTAACATTCTTATATCAGGTAATTCAAGCTCTGATAAGACAGATCTTGCTAGAACAATTGTAAGAGCTATTAATTATGTATATCCTGACAGACCAAAGAAGATTGCCAAGACATCTGGCGAGAGTATTAACCAGAGAGGCATAACCAAAGCTATGGGCAAGCTTAAGGGTACAGCTCTTATCGTTGAAGGTGCAGGTACAATACAGCCTAAGAGGATTAATGAGATTATATCCTGTCTTAACGAAGATACAGATAGAATGGTTGTTATATTTGAAGATTCAGATGCAGAGATGAATGTGCTTGTGAACTTTAATCCGGATATGGTAAAGACATTTAACCATAGAATTACATTAAAGCAGTACACAGTTAATGAACTTGTTGATATGGCAAAGCGTTTTGCAAGAAAGAGACAGTATGAGGTTGATGATGATGCACTTCTTGAACTGTATTTAAAGATTGACAAGCTTCATAGTGTTAATGATAATATCAAGCTTGATGATATTAAAGAGATTATCAACAGGGCAATTGCCAACTCTGAAAAGAGAGCGTCAAGAAAGTTCTTTGGCGGACTTAAGAAGAAGCGTAGTGAACGAGGAGATGTTATATTCCTTACAGAAGCAGATTTTAAAGATTGATAATAAAATATAACTTATAGTGTGCATATGCACAAGAATGGAGGATACTTATGAATATTGAAGAAATGTCAGTAAACGCAATCAGGGTTTTATCCGCTGATGCGATACAGAAAGCTAATTCAGGTCATCCTGGTTTACCAGTTGGTAGAGCAGCTGTTGCTTATGAATTATTTGCAAAACATATGAATTATAATCCACACAATCCAGACTGGGTTAACAGAGATAGATTTGTGTTATCAGGTGGACACGGCTCAATGCTTCTTTATTCATTATTCCATTTATTTGGAATAGGTAATCTTTCACTTGAAGAAGTTAAGAATTTCAGACAGTTTGGTTCACTCACACCGGGTCATCCGGAATATGGACATACTGTAGGTGTTGAGGCTACAACGGGTCCATTAGGACAGGGCATGGCAATGGCAGTTGGTATGGCAATGGCAGAGGCACATCTTTCATCAGTATTTAACAAGGAAGGCTTTCCGGTTGTAGACCATTATACTTATGTACTTGGTGGAGATGGATGTATGATGGAAGGTATTTCATCAGAGTGTTTCTCACTTGCTGGTACACTAGGACTTTCAAAGCTTATTGTATTCTACGATTCAAACAATATATCTATTGAGGGAAGCACAGATATAGCATTTACAGAAGATGTAGTTACAAGATTTAAGGCATGTGGTTTCCAGCCAATAGAAGTTGAGGACGGCAACGACCTTGAAGCAATCGGCAAGGCAATAGAGGAAGCTAAGGCTGATAAGACAAGACCATCACTTATTAAGGTTAATACACTTATTGGTTATGGCTGTCCAGCTAAGCAGGGCAAGGCAAGTGCACACGGAGAACCTCTTGGTGTTGATAATGTGGCTGCTCTTAAGGAAAATATTAACTGGCCTTGCAAGGGTGATTTTGAAGTTCCTAAGGAAGTATATGACCATTACAAGGAACTTGCTGATAATATGGCAAAGGCAGAGGATAAATGGAATGAACTTTTTGCTGCATATGTGGAGAAGTATCCAGAAATGAAAGAATTATGGGATAATTACTTTGATGGATATGATATGTCCGATTTGTTCAATTCTGATGAATATTGGGCAAAAGGTGATAAGCCAGAAGCTACAAGAAGCACAAGCGGAACTATTCTTAATATGATTAAAAAGGCAATGCCTAACTTAATAGGTGGGTCAGCAGATCTTGCACCATCTAATAAGACTAATATGAAGGATGCCGGTGATTTCTCTAAGGATAATTATGCTGGAACTAATCTTCATTTTGGTGTAAGAGAGCAGGCTATGGCGGCAATCGGTAATGGACTTGCACTTCACGGCGGTTTAAAAGCATTTGTTGCAACATTCTTCGTGTTCAGTGATTATGTTAAGCCAATGGCAAGACTTTCAGCACTTATGAAGCTTCCGCTTACTTATGTATTCACACACGACAGCATTGGTGTCGGAGAAGATGGACCAACACATGAACCAATTGAACAGCTTGCTGCATTCCGTTCACTTCCTGATTTCACAGTATTCAGACCTTGTGACAGAACAGAAACAGCAGCAGCCTGGATGTATGCAGTAGAGAATGAATGTGGTCCAACAGGACTTGTGCTTACAAGACAGAATCTTCCACAGATGGAGGGCTCATCAAAGGATGCACTTAAGGGTGGCTATGTAATTGCTGAGTCAGAAAAGGCAGTTCCAGATGCTATTATCATAGCAAGCGGTTCAGAAGTAAGCCTTGCGGTTAATGCCAAGGAAGAACTTAAGAAATCAGGCATTGATGTAAGAGTTGTAAGTATGCCAAGTATGGAGCTTTTCGATAAGCAGTCAGCAGAATATAAGGAAAGTGTACTTCCAAATGCTGTTAGAAAGAGAGTTGCAGTAGAAGCACTTTCAGACTTTGGCTGGTACAAGTATGTAGGTCTTGACGGCAAGGTTATCGCTATGGAAGGCTTTGGCGCTTCAGGTCCAGCAGCTACATTGTTTGAACATTTTGGATTTACAGTTGATAATGTTGTTAAGACTGTTAAAGAAGTTGTTAATGCTTAATGCTTAATGTTTAATGGGATTAGGTGTTAATGGTTAGAGATTAATAATTAGATAAATAATATAATTGAGCTTTCAATAGATTTCCTTGTAATTAGGAGAATATTGGAGGCTCTTTTGTTTTGCAGGATATTGTTTATAAAGAGAGGAATTAAGTGGAGTATAATTATATTTATCCTAAATTATTTACGAAGCAGTATCTAAATTAAAAACTGCATCTTGAACCTTTAAATTTGATCCATGAAGCTTGAACTAATCTCTCTTGACCGAAAAAAGGGGGCATAAAATCCCTATAGTGCAAGGTTCGTTAATAGTTGCTATTCCAGCTGCACCTGCAGTTTGCTGATATTATATAGAGCCTCGTAGAACTCATACTTTCAGCCACTTTTACGGCATTGCCGTGAATAATTTAGGATTAGTAAAATAATATGTGAATTAATACATAAATACATAAAAAATACAATAAATTATCATATATTTACTTGAAATAATAAAGACAAGGGTATATACTATTGATATAAAGATTGTTAGAGAATTAACAATCAATTCGAATCACTTATTAATATTTTTATTTATAGGAGGTATTGGGTTATGGTACGTTTTACATTACCAAGAGATTTATATCATGGTAAAGGAGCTCTTGAAGCACTTAAGACTCTTAAAGGAAAGAAGGCTATCATCTGTGTTGGTGGTGGCTCAATGAAGCGTTTCGGATTTCTTCAGAGAGCAGAAGATTATCTTAAGGAAGCTGGAATGGAAGTTAAGTTATTCGAGGGTATCGAATCAGACCCTTCAGTTGATACAGTTATGAAGGGTGCAAAGGTTATGGAAGAATATCAGCCAGACTGGATAGTAGCTATTGGTGGTGGTTCTCCTATCGATGCAGCCAAGGCTATGTGGATTAAATATGAATATCCAGATACAACATTTGAGGATATGTGCAAGGTATTCGGCTTACCAAAGCTTCGTACGAAAGCTCATTTCTGTGCAGTCTCATCTACATCAGGTACAGCTACAGAAGTTACAGCATTCTCAGTTATAACAGATTATGAGAAAGGTATTAAATATCCATTAGCTGACTTTGAGATTACACCAGATGTAGCTATTGTTGATCCAGAGCTTGCAGAGACAATGCCTAAGAAGCTTGTAGCACATACAGGTATGGATGCTATGACACACGCCATTGAGGCATATGTATCTACAGCTAACTGCGATTATACAGATGCACTTGCACTTCATGCTATGAAGATGATTAAGGACGATCTTGTTGGTTCATATAACGAAGATATGGAAAAGAGAGATGCAATGCACAATGCACAGTGTCTTGCAGGTATGGCATTCTCTAACGCATTACTTGGTATCGTTCATTCAATGGCACATAAGACTGGTGCAGCGTTTGAAGGCGGACATATTATCCACGGTGCAGCTAATGCTATGTATCTTCCAAAGGTTATCAAGTACAATTCTAAGGATGAGACAGCAGCTAAGCGTTATGCATACATAGCTGACTTCTTAGGATTAGGCGGTGATACAACAGAAGCTAAGATTGATAACTTAATCGCAATGCTTCGTAAGATGAATGATGAGCTTAATATTCCACAGTGCATTAAGAACTATGGCGAAGGTGGTCTTCCAGCAGAACAGGGAATTGTTCCAGAAGATGAATTCCTTGCTAAGCTCCCAGAAGTAGCAGCTAATGCAATCAGCGATGCTTGTACAGGTTCTAACCCACGTCAGCCAAGTCAGGAAGAGATGGAGAAGCTCCTTAAGTGCTGCTACTATGATACAGAAGTAGATTTCTAATATTGTCAGTTTAATTTTCTTATTTTCATAATATTTAGGACAGAGTGGTGCATTATGTACCGCTCTGTTTTTTGTTAAAATATAAGTATAAAAATTCAAAAGGATGCAACAATTTATCTTAAAATGTTGCATCTTTTGAATATTTGTTCTACTCAATTACATTATTTATATCATCATATAATAATAATACTTTATAGCGAATACTAATAAAATTTATATTTGGGTAATGATAGATATGTTATAAATTAACACTCAGAAACACCGAGTCTTTATCATCTTGTATAATACCAAGATATCTTTTAGTTATTTCATAAGAAGAAGCGTAATAATAATGTATAGCATATGGCTGGTATATATCAGCTAGAATAATCAAAACAAGTATAAATCCCGGTTCATACAACCCATGTGAGTATGAGCTGGGATTTTTATTATAACATAAGCTTTGTGTTGTTCTTTAACGCATCAGAAGTTTCGAAGAAACTTCTAAGTGACTACGAAGTAGTCATATTATAGTGTCATCGGGCATAGTTACACGCCTATTATCCAGATTACGCAGAGGCCGGGATAACAGGCTTATTATTCGCAAATGTGTATACAATAATAATCAATTCACAAACAATTCAAACAATTTAATATAACACGCAAAAGTAAAATATAATTTAAAAATAAATTAAAAATAATCAAAAAAAGAGTTGACAAAATCATAAGTGAGTGTTAATATACAATTACAAACAAACAAGACCTTAAACATATTAATAAATCGATATAACAACATATATTAATTATATTAAAGAAGACAAGTTCAGCAGACAATATATTAATACATAGAATATATCGATACCATTCATTAAGAATGTTAATATAGATTATAAGGAATTGAGAAAGGCAGGTATAATCCAATGGAAATATAACACATACCAAGCATTATTAATAATTATATTCATTGTAGAATAGATAATTAGGTAAAGTAATGATTTGGAGGAAGAACAATTGAATAACTTAAAGTAACGGTTACTATATTACATAGAGATAATATAGTAACCGTTTTTATATGTATTTTATATGTGTTGCTTTATTTATCATATACCTTTATTTTAATAATATTTGTACTATCAGCCATTACTGAGTATTCTAATTAACTAAAAATATATAAAATAAAAAAAGGAACTGCACACTGATATTCAGTGAAACAGTTCCATATCTCATTTGTTTAATAATTATTTTGTATATCTTTCATTATATTCTTTAACTCTCTTCTGTATTCTGTCAACAGGATTAAGAAGGTCGCTGATTGAAGAGTCGTGGTTAAGTGTATCGATAAGGAGAGCCATATACTTGCTCATATCTACATTGATATACCAAGGCTTAGAAAGAAGTTCATCTGGCTGGTATACAAGATTAGTAGTAAGAATCTTATCAATGATACCTTTTTCGTAAGCTTCATCAAACTTATCGAAACCATTAGTGAAAAGACCGAATGTAGTAGCACAGAATACTCTGCTTGCACCTCTCTTCTTTAACTCAGAAGCAACATCAATCATACTTTCACCAGATGAAATCATATCGTCAATAATAATAACGTCCTTTCCTTCTACATTAGTACCAAGGAATTCGTGTGCAACGATAGGATTACGTCCGTTGACAATCTTAGTATAATCTCTTCTCTTATAGAACATACCCATATCAAGACCAAGTACATTGGCAAAGTATACAGCACGTCCCATACCACCCTCATCAGGGCTGATAACCATCATATGTTCGCTGTCGATGTGAAGGTCGTCAACACCAAGTAAAAGATACTTGATGAACTGATAAGTACAAGATACTGATTCAAATCCCTTAAGAGGAATTGAATTGTGTACTCTAGGGTCATGTGCATCAAATGTGATGATGTTGTCAATTCCCATATTGTACAGCTCCTGTAATGCTAATGGACAGTCAAGAGATTCACGTGCAGTTCTTCTATGCTGACGGCTTTCATACAGGAATGGTAAGATAACCGTAATACGGCGGGCTTTACCACCAACAGCGGCAATGACACGCTTTAAGTCTGCAAAGTGATCATCCGGCGACATATGATTGGTATGTCCACAAAGGGAATAGGTCATACTGTAATTGGTAACATCTACCATAATATAGAGGTCATAGCCTCGGACAGACTGATTAATGACACATTTTGCTTCTCC
>ENA-ORLU01001461-ORLU01001461.1-human-gut-metagenome-genome-assembly--contig:-NODE-1461-length-17468-cov-3.168478_pt1 | contig 17468 bp, 10 predicted proteins | sample MGYA00243009_ERZ508833 | MGnify/ENA primary metagenome ERZ508833 (study PRJEB26277, sample SAMN04329763) | human gut metagenome | biome: human-associated habitat | host: Homo sapiens | place: USA...
GAGATCAGATAAACGACCGGTCTGCCCTGATTTTACCGGATGAAAAGAACGATTACTTTTCATCCGGTAATTTTTATACCCCTATCGCAAACAGAAGCAGGCATTAACTCAAATTTCAATCGTACTTTCGGAACTATTTTTTCAAAAACCAAAAAAAGATTACTATTTTTGGAAAAATGTGTTAACCAAATTTTCAGCTTATGAACAAAATATTTTTAAGTGTACTCCTGCTCCTGCCGGCTTTGTTTCCGGTTCAGGGACAAAGTTGGCGGGCTTTGCAACAACAAGCCCAAAAGCGAGGGGAGCTGGCTTCTGCCAGACAAATCATCCTATTGGACAGTACCGCCGTTTCTGTAGCTCCCAGCGGGACAGGCACCTTTACGATCAACAAGGTTATTCTGGTGCAGAACCGGTCGGGAGCTTTGGCTAACCGGGTACTGAAATACGATTACGATCCCCTGACTGCTTTTGCCGAATTTCATCGGGTGAATATTTACAAAGCAAACGGAGAAGTTCGTCCGGTAGATGTCGGTAAAACACTGGATTATACGGCTCCGGCACGGATGATCTATTGGGGAGCCCGGCAAATCATGCTGGAACTGGGCCGGCTTGACCCAGGAGATATCATCGAATACGAAATACATAAAAAAGGGTTCACCTATGCCCTGCTGACCGATCAACCGGACGAAGAACGGTTCGTTCCTCCTATGCGGGGGCAGTTTTATGATATTGTTCCTTTCTGGTGTGACGACCCGACCATGCGCAAGGTATATTCCGTTACTCTCCCCCGGGAGAAAGAGATGCAATTCCAATTCTACCAAGGCGAATGTGCTTCTTCTATGCGTTATGAAAACGATCGTAAAGTCTATACTTTTGCCAAAAATAATATGATGCCCGTACGTCGTGAACCCAATATGGTCGATCTGTACGATGCCGCTCCCAAATTAATGATGTCCTCCACGCCACATTGGAAAGATAAATCCCTTTGGTTTCATAAAACCAACGAAGATTACGGCAGCTTCGCCCCTCTCCCCGAAGCCCGGCAAAAAGTGAATGAGCTCATCCGGGGCAAGAAAACCGAAATGGAAAAAATCGCCGTATTAACCCACTGGGTTGCCGATAATATCCGCTATGCCGGAATCACGATGGGAAAAGGAGAAGGGTTTACCCTGCACAATACGAAAATGAATTATACAGACCGTTGCGGTGTATGTAAAGACATTGCCGGCAGTCTGATTTCATTTCTGCGAATGGCAGGTTTCGAAGCCTATCCGGCCATGACTATGGCCGGAAGTCGGGTGGAAAGTATACCCGCCGACCATTTCAACCATTGTGTTGCAGTGGTAAAATTAAGCAACGGTACCTATATGCCTTTAGACCCGACCTGGGTGCCCTTCTGCCGGGAACTTTGGAGCAGTGCCGAACAACAGCAAAACTACCTCCCCGGTGTACCGGAAGGTTCGGATCTTTGTATTACGCCTGTTTCCGCTCCCGAAAACCATTATTTTCGCATCAAAGCCAATAATAAACTGGACAAAAACGGTAAACTAACCGGACAATTCACCCTCACAGCCGAAGGCCAATCCGACCTGAATATACGCCGGATATTCACTACCGGCTGGCAAAGCGACTGGAAAAATTCGATGGCAAGCCAATTGCTGAGTATTTCTCCCAAAGCCAAACTATTGAAAGTAGACTGGGGTAAAAATCCCAAAGACTATCAGGCAGCCCCGATCAAAATCACATTCTGGTATGAAATTCCCGATTATGCAATCATCGGCAACGACGAAATGGCGCTGGTTCCTTTGACTATGCACGGACTTTACGACCAGGTTCGCTCATACCTCCGGATCGACACAGATATTCCGGAACGTCAGTATGGATTTAAAGACGGCTGTTCCCGTTTGGGGGAACTGGACGAGACGATTCAGTTACCTCAGGGATATCGTCTGGTGCAATCCGTCGAAGATAACCGGAAGAGCCCGGCAGCCGATTTTGAAGGCTATATCCGGCAAGAAAACAATAAAATCGATATACACCAAAAACTGGCCTTGAAAAAAAGAGTATATGAAGCCGGGGATTGGAACGGTTTCCGTACTGCCGTAAATGCTCACAAAGCTTTTGGCAATCACCTGATTATTAATAAATAAATCCGATCAGATCCGATATGAAAACAAATACTATAAAAAACCTGTTTTTCTGGATATTCCTCCTTTTTTCCGGTTCTTTGTCAGCCATCCCTTCCGAAGCGGAATTCCGGAAATTAGCAGAAACCTGGACTTTACATCAGGACGGTAGCCAGGAATATCGTTATTACAAAGAGCTGACCCTCTTTACCCATACAGCGATGAACTCTACTTATGGCCAGACTTTTATCACTTATAATCCCGATTTTCAGGAATTAAAGATACATAGTGCCTACGTAAAACAAAAGGATGGAACGACGATCCAAACTCCGGACAATGCCTTTGTCGAAGTATTGCCTGCCGGTGCAGCGGATGCTCCGGCCTACAATCGGTTGAAAGAAATGGTCATCGTACATACAGGACTTGAATTAGGAGCTACGATCTATCTGGATTATTCGGTTATTTCCAAGGCAGGGTATCTCCCGGCAATTGATGTATGCAAACCATTAGAAGAAAGTTCACCGATAAAGGAATACAGCCTGACCTTCAATTTACCGGCCTCCGTTATTCCGCATTATGCCCTTCTTCAGCTAAAAGCGCAACCCCAAAAATCGCAACGACAAGACAGGCAGCAACTGAAATGGACATTCCGCAATCTACCGGCCCGATCGAGAGAACAGGGTACCGGTTTACAGAACGGTGATCTGGCCGGAATTCTGTTTACCACTTATCCCACAGCTGCACAGGCTTTACAAAACCTTTACCGGCAATTCGATCCGGCTCCCACCCCACAGATCCAGGAGTTAGTACAACTCATAACCGAGGGATGTCAGTCGAATTCAGAAAAAATAACCCGTATCCAACAATATATTCAAACGGAGCTGAGCGATTGTCCGCTCTCCCTCTCTGAAACCGGTTTCCGATTCCGTCCTTCGGCCGAAGTGATCCGGACAGCTTATGGAACTGGTATAGAAAAGGTTAATTTGATGACCAACTTATTACGGGCTGCCGGAATAAAGGCAGTACCTGCAGCCGCTTATTCCATCCCTTCGGAAACAGACAGCTGCGGTCTGAATGCAATCCGGGAATTTGTCATATTAGCCGAGGCTGACGGACGACCTTATCGGTTGAGCGTCCAAAATGCCGATCCGGCTGCAACAGACTGCACTTTCCTTGTCGATTTAGCCGAAGGGAAGAAATTGCTTCCTGATCCCCCTATCGCTTCGATCGGTTATCAGGCTTCGATCGTCATCACTCCCCAACAAGAAGCCGATATGGACATCAAAGCTACCCTCAATAATCTAGTGATTCCCTATACTTCCAACTACGCCGGTACCTTACTACCCGGTATTCGGGAATATACTGTCACTCCGGGTGAAAAAACGACGACTATTTCCGGTAAAGGAAAAGCGGGATTGAAGCAGGAAGAAAATTATTACTTTTTTTATCTTCCTGTCTGTTATAAAGGAATAACGGGAAAATCCTATGCCTATTACAACACTTCCCGGTCAAAGAATTTATATTTACCGGCTTCGGTAGACGAAAATTATTCTTATGATATCCAGCTTCCTGAAAATCTGACTCTTTGTACACCGATTCAAGAAAAGAAAATCGATAACCCTATCGGTAGTTTCAAAATAACGCTGACTTCCGAAGGTTCTAGTCTCCACATCGAGCTAGCCCTTCAAATCAAAAAGCAACTCATAACGCCGGCCGAATATCCGGCTTTCCGTTCTTTGATAACGGAATGGACCGACCGGACCCGTAAACCGATACTTTTCAAAACGGTACAATAAATACGAAACGCCCCAAAGCCGAGGCCTGAGTTCTAAATGACACTGAACTCAGGCCTTTGCGTTTTTACAAAAGTTGAAAGAACGACCAAGGTTACAACGGTTAGGCCCAACTTCTGCTACTGTTGTAACCGTTGTGACTATTAAACGGTCTTCCGGCACAAAACCCTGCATCTTCCGTCAGCACTACAGGACCATTGCACAATATCATCTTATAGTTTCCACCCTGAGATACTTTCTTGGATATTCCACAAATGAGAATAAAGTCCTTCTTGTCGGATAAGTTCATCATGCGTTCCTTCTTCCTTTATCTGTCCATTATCTAAGACGATTATCCGGTCTGCTTTCTTGATGGTTTTGAGTCTATGGGCAATGGCTATGACTGTACGGCCTTTGATAAGCGTGCCGATGGCTTTCTGTATCTCCACTTCATTTTCAGGGTCAAGCGAGGCGGTCGCTTCGTCCAGCAAAATGATTTGTGCGTCTTTCAGCATAGCACGTGCGATGGATATACGTTGCTTTTCCCCACCAGAAAGTGTACAACCACCTTCGCCTACCATCGTGTCGTATCCCTGCGGCAAGCGCATTATGAAATCGTGGCAACAGGCTTTCTTGGCGGCAGCGATGATTTCTTCATCCATTGCATCGGTTTTACCGAAGCGGATATTGTTGCGTATCGTATCCTGAAACAGATAGACATCTTGAAAAACCATAGAGATGTGGCTCATCAGGCTTTCAGGTGCTATTTCATCCATCGGAACACCGTTGAAAAAGAGGTGTCCTTGCTGTGGATCGTAGAAACGGGCACAAAGCTTCATCACCGTGCTTTTCCCACTTCCTGAAGGACCTACAAGAGCCGTCAATGAGTTCTTCGGAAGCGTAACAGTTATATCATGTAATACTTCCTTGTCCTGATAGGCAAACGACACATGCTCGAATACGATGTCTCCTGCCGCCGGGGATTGCCGTTCTCCCTTCATCTCCGGCTCTTTCATCAAGGAAAGGATGCGTCCTCCGGCAATAGAGAAATAGCGGAACTCGGTAAAATTGGTCAGGGCGGAAGTCAGCGGGTCGAACACACGGGAACCGACTACAAGGAACAATATAAAGACAAGTAAGGAAAGTTCCCCTCCCAATAGCAGATACGTTCCGCACAGTACCATCATCGTCAGTCCGGCACGAACTAACGTGATACTCAACAGGACGAACGGCCCTAATAAGGCCTCCTGACGGATACAGGCCCGGCGAAGTTCAGCAAAGGCATCACGCAGCCGGATGAAGCGGTCGCCCAACAGATTGTAGGCTTTCATTACCCGGATGCCTTGCAGGTATTCTTCCAATCGGTTCCCGGCGTTGATTTTCGCTTGGATTTGCCTGCCACTTAATTTTTTCTGTGCGCTTGTGCTTGCCCACAGAACGAGCAGGGCGAGCGGCAAGGCGGCAAACATACTGACCGCCATCCTCCAATCTATCCAGACCAACGAAACAAAAGCCAGCACAGGCATAACCACAGCCCCCATCAATTGAGGCAAGTGGTGCGAAATTCCGGTTTCTGCCAACATGAAGTCCGTAATGAGCATAGAAGACAAATCGCCGGGGTCACGTCTGGACAAAAAACCCAATGAAAGTTTCCGCAGGTGTTCCGCCAGTGCCAAACGCCCCAAAGCACTCATTTCGTATGCTCCCCTGAAATTGGCTCGGTAAGAAGCCCGTTCCGCCACAGACATGACCAGCATATAAACAGCCATTATACCGAATATGTACCACAGGCGAGTTGTGTCAAGCGGCTGTCCGCTCCCGTCAAACGCGCCGAAAATAATACGTACCGCTTCAATGGAAAGGCAGAACGGCACGATGTTAACCAGATTGGTAAGCATGGTATAGCCCACGGGCTTGTAAAGCCGTTCCGTATGGCCTATTGTAATATTATCGATTGCATCCATATCTTAAATCCTTTCATTTATGTGCTATAATATGTATCCACGATAAGCCAAAGGTGTGTGAAAGCAATTCATTCCCCGTAAAATCATCCGTCCCCAAAATCCCTGCGGGACAACTTATGTTTTGTAAAATTCTGCTCAATAAGTTCTTTTCTTTCATGATTCTTCTCTGTTTTTTCAATTTTTGTTCAACGTCCACTGGTAAGCATTCGTATAGGCATCCCACATATTCTTATAAACCCCTTCTGCGGTCGACAACACATCATGTATCCCACATTGTACAATACGCCCTTCCTTCATGACGACTATCTGATGGGCGGAAACAATGGAGGAAAGGCGATGGGCTATCACAATAACCGTCTTGTTCTTTATTAACGATTGTAAAGCCATCTGCATTTTGTGTTCGTTCTCCGGATCGGCAAAAGCAGTGGCTTCGTCCAACACTAATATCGGTGCATTCTTCAATATGGCACGTGCCACACATATCCGTTGTGCTTCACCACCAGAGAGAAACACGCCTTTGTCACCAATCCTTGTTTCGTAACCTTGTGGCAGTTTCTCAATGAAGTCATGACATTGGGCGGCCTTGGCTGCGGCTATAACCTTTTCTTTAGTGGCAACAGGAGAACCGACGGTTATGTTCTCATACAGGGTGTCATAAAACAAAAAGGTGTCTTGGAATACGAATGACACCATGTCCATCAGTTTAGCCGTGGCAATCCGGCGGATGTCCACGCCACCTATGCATATTTCCCCTTGTTCCACATCCCAAAAACGGGGTATCAAGTTGGCTATTGTTGATTTGCCACTCCCGGAAGGGCCTACAAGAGCAGTAATTTTCCCTTGTGGTGCGATAAAACTGACATCATGCAGGGCTTTCGTCCGTGTTCCTTGCTCTGTATTTTCATAAGAGAACGACACATGGCGGAATTCCACACCGTAAGCGGCAGGCACCTGCGGATGCTCCGGTTCCGGCACAGGTTTCTTTTCCAATATACAGTTGATGCGGCTCACCCCTTCGTTGATGTCGCGCGTATTGCCTCCCAAAAACGTCAGCTTATAGACTGGCGAAGTCATGCCAGGTCCCATGATGATGAAAAATAGCCACACCGCCGCCAACGAAAGCGACTGCGGATTGGCTTGTATCAACAAAATACCCATAGGAAGAATGAACGTCACCAGTGAATTGAGCAGGACGGTAAAAGCTATCATCCCGTTCTGGTATGTGTCGCAACACTTCAAGGCAAAGGTCTTGTAGGCCTGAATCTCGGCGTTGAACTGACGAAACGAGCGGACACTCTGTCCGAAAATCTTCACCACGGGCATTCCCCGCACATATTGCACAGCGGATGCACTCATCTTTTCCTGCACGTCGTAATAGGTGGCCATGAACTCCTTTGCCCTTTTCCCCATAAAATTGGAGAATTGCAGGAACAGGCTGAGCACCACGACAACCAGACACACCAAGGCCAGCCACACATCCAGCGAGAAGAAAACAGCGAGCATCACTGCCACTGTAGCCACCACATTCACCAAATCCGGGATAGTGTGGGCGATAAAACCTTCTATCTTCTCGACATTCTGTTCCATCGTTTTTTTGATGGCTCCGGTGGAAGTGTTGCTCAGATACCCCAGCGGGAGTTTACCGATATGTTCGGACAGACGGACGCGCAAGCCGTACAGGATACGGAAAGCAGCGACATGGGAGGACATCAGGGCAGCATACAGCAATACCAGTCCGCCAACCAGTCCGCCGAATGCCGTCCATCCCCACCGTATCACGGCTTCCCCGTCTGCACCAGGAGGATTTCCGCCGTGCGACAACAGTTCTTTCAAGATTTCATAGATGGCCCAATAGGGCACAAGCATACATACTGCACTACCGGCAGACAGTAAGCCTGCCAATACAAGCAGCCCTTTCTTTTGCCCTGCAATCTCGAACAGGCAGGACAATCCTTCTTTTTTCTTAGCTTTCATAATGGATGTAAATCATTTTTACGTAAAGCAAGCAAACAGGCTTTCTCATCCCTTCAGGATTCTATAGCCCAACAACGAGCTGAACCGGTAGCACAGCCGGGTCAGCCGTCCCAGTATCTGTCCGAAGAAGAAACCCCAGCGCGGGCGGAAGAACTTCATGTAATTGGCTTGTTCGATGAGTTGCAAGGCAGGTTCCCATTGCTCTACCCGGTGGCCGTCATTTATGCCTGAACGGATTTGCGCCTCGTGTTTGCGGAGCGAATCAGGTTTCACACCGTGCCGGCTCATCATCGTGCCACATACGTCGAACCACAGTTCGCCCCCTCCGAAACGGCTTACTACGGCGTGCAGGAAAGACCTCACCTGCTTCTCGTAAAAGTACATCAGCACGCCTTCCACGATGAAGATGAACTCTGCATCGGGGTGTCGCCGGAGCAAATCGTCCATCCAACCGGTTTCCAACAAAGACGCTGCGATATAAGCATTACCCGGCTGTTCGGGTATCAGTTCACGGCGCAACGCGATGACTTCCGGTAAGTCCATATCGTAGAAAACGGCTTTCCCGCCGCCGATACGCTGGAAGCGGGTATCCAGCCCACAGCCCACGTTCACGACCACCGGACGGGCATGTGTCCCGATGAACCGCCGCACGGCACGGTCGAAATACCATCCACGCACCACACAACCTACCTCACTCAACTTTGCCCCATCGAAGCGGGAATAGTCGTATTCCAGACTGTCTGCCAGACACTCAGCCGCCTTGTCGTTCAGAATGGGACGTTCCCGGCGGCTCTCCTTTGCCCGCATGTATAGCGGAATGAGCAGTGTTTCCGCCACAATGCTCTTAAACTCGTGTTTCTGTTTCATATTTTTTATTATTTAATAGTGAACGATATTCAGAATTGTTCATAAAAAAAGGAGGAAACCTCCGTAAAGCTTTCCTCCTTCCCAGCCATTGTGATATGGCCGGTTGCCCGTATGTACGTTTTCTGTCTCTCATATCTTGATGATTGCCCTCCAGCCTTGGATTTCAAATAAGATGTAATCGTGCAGGATGGCTTCCATTTCTTGTTTGGGTACTGAATGCATAAGCAATTCCTCAAACATGGTGAACATCCATACCGTATGCAGGTGGATGATGAAATCGGACACCGTCGTATTGATTTCAGGGTATTTCCGCTGCATGGATGCGAACCATGCCTTGACCAATTCCGTGGAGCGGTCGGTGTAGCTTTCACGAAAATGTTCCAACAAAGAGCCTTGTGCGCGAAACAACAGAATCTCCAGCAGGGTACGATGCTCGTCAATAAGCGAAACATATTCGTCTATGCAGGCTTTCAGATACTTTTCCGACTTCATCCTCATCACATCTTCACCCCGTATGCCGTGATGCTCCTGCAACATTGCCTCCAGTGCATGCATCACCGGACGAACCACCTCGCCAAACAGTTCATCTTTGCTCGCAAAGTAGTTGTAGATGTTTCCCACGCCAACACCTGCCAACTCGGCTATTTCGCGCATGGAAGTTTTGGAATAACCTTTCTGCCCGAATTGCAGTTTGGCAACCGCCAAAATACGCCCCCGTATGTCTTCTTTCAGCACTTGCATTAATAATGAACGATGTTTCTGTCTTTATTTTTGTAAAAGTACAGGGCTTGAAATTACCCGGCAATACCTATTTTTAGGGATTTTATCTTACATTGTACATCTGTTTACGACGGGTACTTTACAGACATCATAAATCGTTTTCCGCTACCATTTGTCCGCCGTTTTGCTTATAGTAAAAATAAATGTCAAACTTAAATTTACAGGAAGACAGTGATATACATATCTACACTTATTTATCATTCTCGCAGTGTTTTTATCAATTGTTTATAAGAACTTTATTTACGTTTATTCTTTTCGAATATGGCATCGTTTCACCATAACCCATTCGTAATAGTATTGTAGGGTATTCCCCGGCTAAACCGAGGGATTCAGCCATTTTTACAGATAATTCCCGTACTTCATTCGGTTGATTAAAGTAAGAATGAATAATGTTCAGTTCAGTAGATTTTAGCAGGAAACGTTGCAGGTTTCGTCCGAGATCAATCCATTCGGGAATATTATCGTTTTGCGTTGTAAATAAAACCAAATGTGAAGCGGATGCGATTTTCTTGTTATCCCCTTTTACCTGCGACCATTCATTTACAGCTTGGCCAATAATAGGCTTTGAAATAAACTTGGGTAGATTAGGGGCACCGAAAACAAGGTAGCTTAAACCGTCATTTGTTTTTTCGCTGTGTTTCCTATTAAAACGCATCCATTCTTTCAATTCCTTTTTAAATGCTTTGTCCTGCATTTGAATCCGATTGCCCTGTTCGATATAATTCCTTATGGCATCGAATTCAGGAGTTCCATGTTTGTAAAAACGAATATTGATATTTTCATCATTTATAACTTCTCTTAATTCAGCAATATTTTCTTCCGGTATTTGTTTTCCGTTGTATATACTACGGTTTGTTTGTCTTAACGGAATTTGCTGAAATAACGAATTATATCCAGAGGTATCCGGAGAGGAGAGGTAAACAGTTATAATCCCCGTCTTCGTTAATTCAACATCATAATCATAACCTTTTTCTAAAGCGGTTATACAAAGGTTTTCCAAAGCGCATCCCAAGCTGATAAACAATTCTCGGTTATCAAAATCAACAACAGGCAACGCCCTGTCAAAATTAGGATGTATTTCGATGTTATTTTCGTTGATCCTGAAAAGCCACGGTTGGGTGTTATGCCCTGACGGTGCTTTAATGGCATACTCTACCATAAACAGGAAATCGGGATTTTGAACATGTATATTTATATTTCCTAAAACCATGATTACTAAACTTATTATATATCATATCCATTTATCAACAATCAAATTAATTCCTTTTTCTAACTGTTCCCAACTATCATCGGTCTTAAAATCGTAACCATTATAAACTTTTCCGACATCCCCGAACATTGCTAAATAGGTAATAGAACTACTAATCATTGTTGCCAAAAATTGAATTTGAGAAAAAGGAACACCGGAAATACGACTAATAAATTCAATCAATTTAATCCCGTTTTCCTCTCGCTTCCGCCTTATTTGTTCTACTATCGGATTATTGACAGACAATTCCCAACGGTATAGGCGTATCAGCATTTTATCCTCCCTTAACTGCCGAATTTGTTCCCGGAACATATCTTTAACAAATGCGTTTAGTTCATTCTTCCCGGGAATCTCTGTCGGAATATTTACCCAATAATCTCGCTGTATGATATATTGGGCTATCAAATCTTCCAATGATCCGAAATAGCGGTATATCAACATCTTTGATACTCCGGCCCTTTGTGCTACGGCATTTATCCCTAAAGACTCAAGTCCGCTTTCCTCTACGATTTCACCAACTGCTGTAAGCAAACGCTTTTCTGTAGTTTCCCTGTCTTTTTCTATTTTCATTTTCTTACTGTTTTTATATATGTTACCATTCAGTCACAAATATATGTTACTCCATAGTAACATACAAGTGGTTTTCAATTTTTTTATCGAAGAAATATTAATTGGACTAAAACACGGCAGTGGTTAGGCTTAATTTCTGAAACTTTTGCAACCATTGCAACTATTAACCGGAAAAGTAGCTCGCATCAACTTTTCTACTTCAGAATCGTTACATGATAAGAAAATTCAATTTCAAATTGAAAGTAAATCAAATTGAATTCAAAAACATTATTATTCAATCTGTTAAACTTTATTGCAAAGTTAACTGGGAACAAGAATTGTTTTATTTTTACAGTCAAAAATAGATCTGATATGCACCATTCAAACCATAGAATCGGTTTTAAATCCAAATTCGGGGCTATAGCAGCTTTAGCAGGTTCGGCAGTTGGTTTAGGAAATATCTGGAAATTTCCCTATGTGGCAGGTACAAACGGCGGAGGAGCTTTTTTACTCGTCTATATATTCTTTACCATAGCCATAGGCTTACCGGTGATGTTGGCCGAATTTTCTTTAGGACGTCGTTCCCAACAAAATGCACTCGGTACTTTCCGCGTATTGGCACCGGGCACGAAGTGGTTTTTGTTCGGTCTCCTCTCGATTATTGCAGCCGCTCTGATCCTTTCGTTTTATGGAACGGTTTCCGGCTGGACGCTCGAATATGTGTGGTTGTCTATAAGTAACTCCTTTCACGGGCAAAGTGCAGAAGATATAAATTCCATTTTCACCAATTTCATTTCCCATCCTTACAAAGCACTCCTTTGGCATATCGGTTTTATGTTCCTTACCGGAGCGATTATCATGGGAGGAGTACAAAAAGGGATAGAAAGGTATTCCAAACTGATGATGCCCCTACTGTTTATCATCATTATTGCGTTGAGTATTAATTCTATGACTTTAAGCGGTTCGGCAGAAGGCTTGAGATTCTTATTCTTTCCCAAACTGTCCGAGCTCACCGCCGATAGTATTTTATCCGCTTTAGGTCAGGCTTTTTTCTCACTTTCTGTGGGGATGGGTATTCTGCTGACTTATGCTTCTTATATTCCTAAAAACGACAATCTGACCGGTATCTCCCTGAAAGTAATTATCACCGATACCCTGGTTGCCATTTTAGCGGGTATCGCTATTCTGCCGGCCGTATTTTCTTTTCATATCGATCCACAAGCCGGTCCGGGATTGGTTTTCCTGACTCTCCCTAAAGTATTTCAGGGACTGCCTGCAGGTGAAATTTGGGCGATCCTTTTTTTCATCCTGCTCACTTTCGCCGCCCTGACTTCCGCCATATCTTTACTGGAAGTGCCGGTAGCCTATCTTGTCGAAGAAAAGAAACTGAAACGCCCCTGGGCTACGGTAATCGCCACGCTGGTCATCACTTGTATCGGTAGTTTCAATACTCTCTCATTCGGACCCCTCCGCCATGTACAAATTTTCGGAATGAGCCTTTTCGATGCCTGTGATTATCTGTGTTCGAATATATTACTTCCTTTGGGAGGTATTCTGATTTGTATCTTTGCCGGATGGTACCTGGATAAAAGCATCCTCTACAGTGAAATCAGCAACAACGGCAGTTTGAAAACCCGCTTCTTCCGGCTCTATACTTTTATTCTCAAATATATAGCCCCTATCTGTATATTCCTGATCCTCCTGAACGTACTGGGAATCATTTAAAAAGTAAAAGGCTATAAGCTAAAAGCTATAGGCAGTTCGAAATATATGCTTATAGCCTTTAGCCTTTAGCTTATAGCCTTTAGCCTTTTACCTTTTCAACTCTTCCCGCAGAAATTTACCGGTCTCCGATTTTTTGCATTCAGCTACCTCTTCGGGTGTACCTGTAGCCACGATCTTTCCTCCTTCTTTCCCCCCTCCAGGTCCCATGTCGATCAGATAATCGGCCACTTTAATAACATCGAGGTTATGCTCGATAACGATGACAGAATTTCCTTTATTCACCAGTTTCTGTATAACCTCCAACAGTATATTGATATCCTCGAAATGCAATCCCGTTGTCGGTTCGTCGAGAATATAAAGTGTCTTACCGGTATCTTTCTTTGCCAGTTCAGCCGCCAACTTGATTCGTTGTGATTCTCCACCGCTCAAAGTCGTACATTGCTGGCCCAGTTTCACATAGCCTAATCCCACATCCTGAAGCACCTTCAGCTTTTGTTGCAAGAAAGAGACATTTTCGAAAAACTCGACTGCCTGATTGATCGTCATATTCAGCACATCGCCGATCGATTTTCCGCGATACCTCACTTCCAGGGTCTCTTTATTATATCTCTTTCCATCGCAAGCTTCACAATGCACATACACATCCGGCAGGAAATTCATCTCTATCGTCTTCACTCCGGCTCCCTTACACTCTTCACAACGTCCGCCGGGAATATTGAATGAAAAACGTCCGGCTCCATATCCGCGAATCTGAGCTTCCGGCAACTTCTCGAAAATCTTACGTATATCGGTAAAGATACCGGTATAGGTCGCCGGATTCGAACGGGGGGTACGGCCCAAAGGACTTTGATCCACCACCACTACTTTATCGATATGTTCGATTCCCCCGATAGCTTTATAAGGAAGAGGCGAGGTAATCGCGCGATAGAACTTTTCGGTCAGGATCGGATGCAAAGTCCCGTTGATCAACGACGACTTGCCACTTCCACTGACTCCCGTCACACATACCAACATCCCTAAAGGAATGCTTACATCTACTTTTTTCAGGTTATTCCCCGTACATCCTTTCAAGGTCAGGAATTTTCCGTTTCCTTCCCTTCTTTTTTCGGGTATCTGTATTTTTTTGGTACCATTCAGATATTGAGCTGTCAGACTATCGCTCTTTTTAATATCGTCGATCGTACCGATAGCGGTAACTTCTCCCCCTTTCCTACCGGCTTTTGGGCCCATATCGACAATATAATCCGCACTTTCCATCATCTCCCGGTCATGTTCCACTACGATCACCGAATTTCCATTATCCCTCAATTGTTGCAGGGAATGGATCAGCCGCCGGTTGTCTTTTTGGTGCAAGCCGATACTCGGTTCATCCAGAATATACAACACATTTACCAACTGTGAACCGATTTGAGTAGCCAAACGTATCCGCTGCGATTCCCCGCCGGACAAGGTCATAGATTGACGATTCAAAGACAAGTATTCCAAGCCCACATCCAAAAGGAACTTCAACCGGGTACGGATTTCTTTAAATATCTCTCCGGCAATCTGCCGTTGTTTGTCTTCGAGCTGTGCTTCGGTGGTACATACCCATTCATACAAATCGCTCAGTTCCATAGAAGCCAGTTCAGCAATATTTTTACCGGCAATCCGGAAATTCAAAGCTTCCTGATTCAAGCGCTGCCCGTTACATACGTCACATTTTACAACCGAAATAAACTGTTCGGCCCATTTATTCGCTTTTTTCGAAGTGCAATTCTCCTCCTGCATAGTGACATACTTGATAATACCTTCGAAATTATAAAGCGAATTGGAAGAGACACCCAAAGCTGTATTCTCTAACCGGATTTGTCCGGGATAACCATACAGGATATCCGTCAAAGCCTCTTCCGAAAGCTCCCGGATCGGAGTATGCAATTCATAGCCATGTTTTTTCAACACCGTCTCTATTTGCCAAAAAAGAATGCTATTTTTATATTTTCCCAGCGGTTCGATCCCTCCTTCATAAATCGAAAGCGCATTATTAGGAATGATCTTATCGATATCGGCCGCATTCACATACCCCAACCCTTTACATTTGGGACAAGCTCCGTGAGGGGAATTAAAAGAGAAAGAATGAGGAGCAGGATCCCGGTAAGAAATCCCGGTATCCGGACACATCAGATGCCGGCTATAGTATTTAATATCCCCGCGATCCAACGGTTTAACCATCATCACCCCTTTACCGTTTTTCATGGCAGTAGCCACCGAGCTTTTCAGGCGTTTCAAATCGATATGGTCGACAATCATCTTATCGATCACAATCTCGATATCATGGATTTTATACCGATCCACACTCATACCGAGTCCGATTTCACGGATCTCCCCGTCTACCCGTGCCGAAATGAATCCTTTCTTCCGTAAATTTTCGAAAAGCTCTTTGTAATTTCCTTTCCGTCCTTTCACTACCGGTGCTAAAAGCAGAATCTTTTTTCCAGCGAAATCTTTCTGAATCAATTCGATGATCTTCTCATCCGTATATTTCACCATCCGGCTCCCTGTAACATAAGAATAAGCCTCGCCGGCACGTGCGAAAAGCAAACGCAAAAAGTCATAAACTTCGGTCGTCGTACCTACTGTCGAACGGGGATTCTTATTAGTCGTTTTTTGTTCGATAGAAATAACCGGACTCAATCCTGTAATTTTATCGACGTCCGGACGTTCCATCCCTCCCAGAAACTGACGGGCATAGGCCGAAAAAGTCTCCATATACCTACGCTGTCCTTCTGCATATATCGTATCGAAAGCCAGAGACGATTTCCCACTCCCGCTCAATCCGGTAATGACAGTCAGACTATTCCGCGGAATAGTCAAATCTATATTTTTCAGATTATGCTCACGTGCACCGTAAATGACAATCTGTCCCTCTTCTTCCTGAAATTCTTTCATTTTTTCAATCCTTACAAATAACTTGCAAAGTTAAGGAAAAAACAACAAACAGGAAATAAAAGGTTTTAAGTAAAAGGTAAATAAAATAAAAAAAGGGAGACATTTTCGTAGATTCTTTATATCGGAAAATAGTGGGATTAATGAAAAGATGTTATTATATGTGCGTGCGTCTGTGTGGTGTATATGTGCGTGGTGTATTATTCCCGTAGATCACTTTCCAAAATATAAAGAACTTTTCCGAAAATCAGCTTGTTGATAAGCTTCCTCTCCCTCGTGGTGTGTGCTAAATAATCTTAATCTAAATAACAGCTAAAATAAAATCATAAATTCAATCATCATTTACACCCTCTTCTACGGGCAAAACCAACCCGAGGTTACCATTTTTCGATTATTTTTGAAATAAAATATTCACCATTATCATATCATACGAATAATCAACTACTTATTTTTCTCTCTATTGTTCCAGTAAAAGGCAGGTATATTTTTTTCTTTCTATTCCGAGTTCGGTTTTTGTGTCATCAGAACAAGTCATCCTATCGGCAGACGGATACCTGGGTTACCCGGTCGGAACAGTTTTCTATAAGGTATTGATTTCTTAGTTGATTTATAATGTAAAGTTCCGGGAAATCATAATCAGACTCGAAATAAAAACCTATCTTTGCGAGGAAAAACACACGAACGGCATGCAAAGCCTATTGGTTATTCTGATTGTAATTACAGGTATAATTTTACCTACTCAAGTAAAAGGAGAAAGGGAAGATTATATTTTATTAATCAGTTCATACAATAGTAATTCAAGCTGGGCAAAAACGCTCGAGGCCTCATTCCGTCAAGAATTAAAAAAAAACGATTGCCCCTACCCGGTATATAGCGAATATTTAAATACCGATTTGTTTGCTTCACCGGAAATCTGGATTCAAAGTACCCGTTTCATTTTGAACAATCATCGGTTACATCCCCCCAAAATGGTTATCCTCATCGCGGATGCCGCCTGGATGGCCTATCGGTATACACGTCAGGACTCCTGGAAAAATGTAGATGTTCTACTAGTCGGAGTAAAAAAATATAGTTTAGACCTGAGTGAATACCTTCACCCTACCCGATTGTCTGCCCATAACTTTCAGCTTACCCAAGATTTATGCCGATCTTATAATGCCACCGGAATTACCGAAGATATATACATCCCGCAAAACATACAGCTCATGCAGGCTTTACGTCCTGATTTACAAGAAATCGCCGTTATCGGAGATTGCCAGTTTTTCGGGATTTATTCTACCCTTCTGGTAAAAAAATACCTTCAGGAATATCCTTCCGATCTGAAATTCACTTTTCTGGACGGCCGTTTCCTTTCGACCAACACGCTATATGAACGTTTGCAGCATCTTTCGCCGAATACCGGTATATTACTGAAACGCAGGAAGCAGGAAGCACAGGGATGGAAGCATTATGATGCAAATCAGAAGCCAAGTACCGGTTGGATCTATACAGAATCCGGCTGGTATTATATTGATCCGGCTACCGGATTCATGAAAACAGG
>ENA-ORLU01001463-ORLU01001463.1-human-gut-metagenome-genome-assembly--contig:-NODE-1463-length-17457-cov-4.386997_pt1 | contig 17457 bp, 14 predicted proteins | sample MGYA00243009_ERZ508833 | MGnify/ENA primary metagenome ERZ508833 (study PRJEB26277, sample SAMN04329763) | human gut metagenome | biome: human-associated habitat | host: Homo sapiens | place: USA...
AAGCTTCCATGATTGTTAGAATCCCAGCTCCATGGCTCACAAAGGAAATCATATTTGTCTGCACCGTTTTTCTTTCATTTACGCTGTGAATGACTTGTGAGAGGACGCTTATACATGCCCAATTTATGCTGTGAACCGCACCACAGAATCTGCCAATTTACGTTATGGGATGAGTGCCTATATTGGGTTCTGCTGCTCGTATTCTGGATTGACGGATTTTATTGACACAATTCCAAGATTACTTTATACTAAGCCTACATCAAAGTCGCAGACAAATAACAGTTACGCTTATGAAGCTTTCATAATCGTGATCATTCTTACAACGTTTCTGTCTGCAGATCCAAAACCTGATATATGGTTACGGGTATGATCTCAAAATTCAGTGCCGGTTCGGCAGGAGATTCCATTTTGATGAACAATTCAATGCATGAAAATTTTAATCTTAATTATTACAGTTAGCACCGTTGCATTTTTATGAAAAAATCTTTTACGTGCATTGAAAAATACCACACATTCTATTATCATAAAGGGGGAAAATGATTGAACACAAACGATGAGAAAATCCAATGGCATCCTGCATTTGATGCGGCATTGCAGATTGAACTTGGAGAAGAAACAAAGTATTTAGAATTTGATTCTGAACATCTGCTGTCGAAGAAACCAATGCAGATCGATGTGTTAGTCAAAAATGAAAGACATGTAAAAATCCAGAAGAATATTGGGAGAATTTTCCGACAGTACAATGTTGTAGAATACAAATCGCCGGAAGATGACCTTAACATTGACGATTTTTACAAGGTGTACGCATACGCCTGTATTTATAAAGCCGACACGGAGACAGTAGACTTCATACCGGCAGCAGAGCTGACAATTACTTTTGTATGTTACCATTATCCAAGAACCATGCTTCAGAAATTGCAAAGAGATCGGCAGATAACAGTCGAAAATATGGAAAGCGGTATTTATTACCTTATGGGAGATGCAATTCCGATGCAGCTTATCATTGTTCCAAGATTATCTAAAACGAATAACTACTGGCTGAATAATCTTCGTAATGATTTAAAGTCAGGCGGCGAGATCAGAAATTTTATAGAGAAATATGGTGAAAATAAAAACTCAAAGTTATACCAGGCGCTGGCAGATACGATCATGCGCGCAAACTGGCAGGAATTAAAGGAGGAACGAAAAATGTGTGAAGCATTACGTGAATTATTTGCGGATGATCTGCGCGAATCGAGGGAAGAAGGAATTATGGAGGGCAGGAATGTTGGAAAACGCGAAGGCGAAGCTTCAAAAGTCATAGAAATAGTAATTAAAAAATATAAAAAAGGCTGCTCTGTAAAAGAAACAGCAGATATGCTGGAAGAACCCCAAACGTTAATCAAACAAATCTATGATGTGATCGGACAGTGTGCACCTGATTATAATGTAGAGGCAATTTATAAGATACTTCTGGATAAAACTATATAATGTGTAACATCCGCAAGCTGGAACAAGACCGGAAGATGGAAGTGAGATCAAACTGAAGGAGGGATCGAATATGTGTGAAGCATTAAAAGAATTGTTTGCGGACGACCTGCGTGAATCAAGGGAACAGGGCATCATCGAAGGCAGGATCGAGGGCAGGAATGCCGGCAGGATTGAGGGTAGAATCGAAGGCAGATGTGATATTACCTGTAATTCCTATTCTTGCGCATAGAGGCTTGTTTGGGATGGTGGAAAATGGTTGGAAGTTTATCTGGGTTGCAGCTATAATGATTTTATTACCATTTGTTTCATCATTGGTGGGAATTATTCTTGGAAGCATACAATTAAAGAAAACATCTACAAAGCCTGTAAAGATTGGGGTGTTGCTTTCATGCACGGGGTTAGTGCTGCATTTACTCTTTCGATTTGTTTTTAAGTTTTAGAATCCCAGCTCCATAGCTCACGAAGAAAATAATATTTGTTTATAGCGTTTTTCTTTCATTTACGTTACGAAAGACTTGTGAGAGGACGCTTATACATGCCCAATCAACGTTATGAATTGCACCACAGAATCTGCAATTTACGTTATGGAACTCTCGGAGTTTCATCTTTGGGTTCTGCCGCTCGTAACCTGGATTGACGGATTTCCACAACCTGAATATTGCATGCTGCACAGCCTTGGCATCAAGGATTGTGGTACACATCGGACAGCGGCATGCATTAATGGAAATCTCACTCTTACACATAGGACAGATTTTTTTTGCGTTAAATTAGAAAAAGTAAAGTATGTCGGTAGGAATTCTATGCGATCGAGTATGGAAAGGCTATTGCGTTACAAACAGGAAAAGAGGAACAAAGTTACATGAAGAAAAAAGCATTCAAGGCAGCATTGCCCTACACATTGCCAATCTGTGTAGGATTCTTATTTTTAGGAATGTCTTATGGATTTCTGATGCGGAGCATGGGATCTCCATGTTGGATAAATATCAAAATGTCGGATGGAAAAAGTTTTATCTGATTTATGGAATGTGTGATGAAACCTTTTCCGTAAATTGTACGACAGAAGTACCGGAGGGTGTGGATAAAGGATGGTTTATGTTTTTTGTGACGCTTTTGAACCAGATTTACTGGGTGGGAGGTGCAACCGCAGGAGCACTGCTTGGCACAATGATGACACGGTTTCTGCCGTTTTTAATTTTCCCGGAAGGAAAAGAACCACCGGAATTTATCCAATATCTGGGTAAGGTACTGCCTTATGCAGTCATCGGTCTTCTGGTCATTTATTGTCTGAAAGATGTACCGGGAAGCGGAACATATGGAATACCGGAATTTTTGGCGATTGCATTTATCGTACTCCTTTACAGATGGAAAAAGAGCATATTGCTCAGTATCGGCGGTGGAACTGTATTTTATATGCTGCTGGTGCAGTTTGTCTTTTGCAAGTAACACAATAAAAGTGAGATAAAATCTGGTTGCTAAACCAGATGAAAGTGATATACTGAATGCATAGGGAAAAGAAACCGTGTGGAATTACAGTTTTGTTTTCACACGGTTTTTTATCAGACACAGGTTAGATGCAACTAACACAAGCAGCAATGTATTGATATGGAAGCAGGAAAGTACATGAAAGAAAAAGTGAATGTGACAGGTGTGCCGGAAACGATGGTACAGACTTTGTATGCAAGAGCAAAAGAAACAAAAAAGCAAAATGCCAAAATCAGGGATGAGATTGCAGTAGAACTTGTGAAAAAGCTGGACTATGACTTTTCCAAAGCAGATAAGGATAAAGCCATGAGCTGTGGCGTGATCGCGAGAACGATCGTATTAGACCGGATGGTTCGACAATATCTGGAGAAGCATGAAAATACAGTTGTTGTAAATATTGCATGTGGACTGGATACCAGATGTTATCGAATGGAAGGAAAATATTTGCGTTGGTACAATGTGGATCTGCCGGAAGCGATGAAGATAAGGAAACAGTTTCTTACAGAAACAGGTCCGGTGTATCAGATTACAAAGTCTGCAATGGATGATTCCTACGTGGATGATATCGATTATCACGGAGAAAATGTTTTGGTGATAATCGAAGGACTTACTATGTATTTGAATGAGAAGGGCATCAAAAAAATATTTTCTATTATTGAAAAATCATTTCAGGAAGTAACCGTAATGGTCGAAACCATGTCACCTTTTGTTGTAAAACATGTGAAAGAAAAATCCATAGAGGGAAGCAATGCAAAATTCACATGGGGAGTTAAGAACAGAAAGGAGCTGCAAAGAATCATACCGGCATTTTCTGTTCGGCAGGAAGTCAGTCTTGTTGAAGGAATGAAAGAGCTTATGCCTGTTTATTATGTAATAGGTAAGATTCCGGCTGTTCGGAATATCTCAAATAAAATAATAGTTTTGGAGAAACGTGGCCGATATTAAGGAGATGATGCAGATGCAGAAAAGACATTTTGAAATGGAAAAAGATGGATTTTATGGTGCATATTGGAAATGTAAAACCGACTCAGACTGTGCAATGATTGCAATGATCGGAGATGATTCGGAAGATTATCTGGCACGAACATCCGTAAAATGGTTACATAAACTCGGTGTGAATGTGATGACGATGTCACTGGCAAAAAAGGATTATGGACATCATAATTATCCATTGGAACGTATAGAGAAAGCAATCAATTGGTTAAAAATGAATAGTAATCAGAAGATAGGAATTGTCGGGGCATCTACTACAGGAACACTTGCATTGACTGCCGCTTCTTATTTTAAGGATATCACATTGACGATAGGTCTGACACCGAGTGACTTTATCTGGCAGGGATTTATGCAGGGTAAAAGAGATGGTTGTAAGGAATGGCCAATGGAGGGAGAATCTCTTTTTTCGTATAAAGGAGAACCACTTCCATACATGCCGTTTTGTTACAAACATCCGGATTACTGGCATGTGATTGAGAAAGAAACAAAACGGACCGGTGATATGATCAATTCAAGAAAACTATTTGATGATTCTGAAAAGGCTCACCCAATCACAGAAGACGAGATGATCAAGATTGAAAAAATCCATGGAACGTTATTGCTGATTGGTGCGGAAGATGATGTGTTGTGGGATACTGCAAAATATATCCGACGAATGAAACAGCGAATGAAAGAACACCCTCATACATGCAGATTAGAGTTTGTAATTTATGAGCATGGAACCCATTTCGTTTTTCCGGAGAGCATGCTAAAGACAATGCTCCCGATTGGCTCCGGACTCTTTGTGAAACTGGCATTTCAGGCAGCAAGAAAATATCCGGAAGAATGTCGCAGAGCGCGACTGGATATTGACTGGCGGGTAAGAAATGCTGTTGCAAAATGGAAAAGAGTAGATAGATAAAAGATAAAGAAAATCTAAACAGCAGACTTGACAAATTCCTGTAATGAGTTAAAATATAACAGTGCTATATAGCACTGTTATATTTTTGGAAAGAACTTTAGAGGATACGAAAAGAATGTCGACGAAAGCAGAAGATACACAGAAAAACATATTAGATACAGCCAGAAAACATTTTCTGAAAGATGGTTTGACAGGAGCATCTTTAAGAAATATTGTAAAAGATGCAGGGCTTACTACTGGTGCATTTTACAAGTATTATCCGACGAAAGAGGCACTTTTTGATGCACTGACGGATCCTTATATGGAACATATTTATCAGATTTATGACCAGATCGTTGAGGAGTTTGAAAAGCTTTCTGCCAGTGATCAGACAAGGAATATGTCGGATACATCCAGTGATGGGATGGAGCAGATGGTTGATTATATCTATGATCATTATGATAATTTCAGATTATTGTTGAAATGCGGAGACAGTGGAAAATTTGAATTATTCATACACAATATGGTAGAGCGGGAAATGAAGTCCAGCCTGAATTATATGGAAAAGATGAAAGAGAATGGGGTGAAAATACCGATTGTAGAGGAAAGCCTTATGCATATGATCTATACGGGATTTTTTTCATCAGTATTTCAGATTATTGAGCATGATATAGATAGAGAGACTGCAAAGAAAAATGTACATCAACTGAAAGAATTCAATACAGGTGGCTGGGAACGATTGTGGAATATTGAATTTCCGGTATAACTGATACAGGTGGCTAATGCCAGTAAGCCACCTATTTTATCATACGTGAGTTAGAAAGAACTAACGAAAGAAACAACAATAAAATCAAAGTAAGGAGTGAACAGATGTGAAAGAAAAAAAGAAGTCGGCAGTCAGCTGGATCCTGACATGGGCCGGACAAAAAAGAATTGCCTATGTGTGGAGTGTGTTACTTGCAATAGGAAATGTGATTTTTAAGATTTTGCCGTATTTTATTATTGCAGATGTAGTAAAGCTGTTTTTAAATGGTGAAAAGGAGTTTGAAATATATCTTGCAAAAGCGGTTCTGATTGCATTATCGTTTATCATTGCAGAACTGCTTCATTCACTTTCGACAGCATTGTCACATAAAGCAACGTTTGCAGTACTTGCAAATATAAGAAAATCCTGCTGTGACAAGCTGGCGCGGGTACCTCTTGGCTATGTGAAAGACACACCTTCCGGTACATTTAAAAATATTATGGTGGAAAGAATCGACAGTATCGAGACAACACTGGCGCATATTGTCCCGGAATTCACGTCCAATCTGCTGGCACCGATTGTGATTTTGATTTATTTCTTCCTGACAGACTGGAGACTGGCACTCTGGTCATTGGTGCCGGTTATAGTGGGATTTCTTTCCTATTTTGGAATGATGCTGGATTATAAACCAAGCTTCGAGAGAACGGTTCAGACAACAAAAGATCTGAATGATGCGGCAGTGGAATATATTGACGGAATCGAAGTGATCAAGGCATTTGGAAAGACAGAAAGTTCTTATGCAAAATTTACAAAGGCGGCTATGGCTTATGCAGATTCCTTTATTTCCTGGATGAAACGGTGCTCGATCTTTCATGGACTGATGATGGTGGTCACACCTTATACGCTTCTTACGGTATTGCCGTTTGGGGCACATTATGTAGCCAATGGAACACTTGCGATTTCAGATTTTGTCATCTGCATTATTTTATCACTTGGAATCGTTGGACCGTTGATCACAGTGGGTTCCTATACAGATGATCTTGGCAAGATCGGAGTGATTGTTGGTGAAGTGGCAGGAATTCTGGAACAGCCGGAGCTTGAACGTCCAGAGAAAAGTAAAAGTGTTCCAAAAGATAACTCCGTTACACTTGAAAATGTCAGGTTTGGTTATCACGACAAAGAGATTCTGCATGGAGTAACTATGGAGCTAAAAGCAGGAACGGTAAATGCAATCGTAGGACCTTCCGGAAGCGGAAAGTCAACCATCGCAAAGCTGATTGCGTCCTTGTGGGATGTGGATTCCGGAAGTATTAAAATCGGTGGAGTTGATGTCAAAGAAATGTCGCTTGCAGATTTTAATCGGAAAATTGCATATGTTGCACAGGATAATTATCTGTTCAATGAAACGGTACGTGAAAATATTAGACAGGGAAATCCGGAGGCTACAGATGAACAGATCATCGAGGTGACAAAGAAAAGCGGATGCTATGAATTTATCATGCAGCTTGAGAACGGATTTGATACGGTTGTAGGAGGTGCAGGAGGACATCTGTCAGGAGGAGAGAGGCAGCGTATCTCCATTGCAAGGGCAATGCTGAAGGATGCTCCGATTGTAATTCTTGATGAGGCAACTGCTTATACGGATCCGGAAAATGAGGCGATTCTGCAGAATTCTATTGCAAAACTGGTAGCAGGGAAGACACTGATCGTAATCGCACACAGGCTTTCTACCGTTAAGGACAGTGATCAGATCTTTGTCGTAAATGATGGAAATGTAACAGCACATGGTACACATGAGGAACTACTGATGTCATGCCCGCTTTATAAGGAAATGTGGGATGCCCATATTTCTGTAAAAGATACGGTGAAGGAGGGAGAATGATATGTTTGGGATTCTGGCAAAATTCTTTCGTTTTTCAGGCAGGGAAAATGGCAATAAATTTAAACTGTCGATAGTGATCGGACTCATAGAGGCTCTTGCCTCAGCAATGAAGATTCCGGCTATTATGGACATACTGATTGGTCTGCTGAGTGGGAAACCGACAGGAAAATATATTGGAGGCTCCGTTGCGATTATGGTTCTTGCAATTGTAGTCGACGTAATCTGCAAGAGATACTCTACAGTGCTTCAGACAGAGGGAGGATATAATGCAAGTGCTTTTATGAGAATCAAGATTGCAGAACATCTGCGATATCTGCCGATGGGGTATTTCAATTCCAATAGTATCGGGGAAATTTCTTCCATTACAACCAATACAATGGAAATACTTGGCGATGTGGCTGCGAGAGTGGTTATGCTGACAATGCAGGGAATTCTGGAAACATCAATGATCATTCTTATGCTGTTTATTTTTGACTGGAGAATCGGACTGATAGCTGCAGCAGGAGTACTTATTTTCTTTGGGGTCAATTCTGTGATGCAGAATGCGGGTAAAAAAGATTCAGAGCAAAAAGTGGTATGCGATACGGAGCTTGTAAACCAGATCATGGAGTATCTATATGGAATATCAGAAGTTAAATCATATAACTTGCTTGGGAAACAGGCGAAAAGATTAAATGATGCAAATGAAGCATGTGAAAAGATCAATACAAAGATGGAAATGCTGTTTGTGCCCTATCATTTTCTGCAAAGTGTGATAACCAAAATTACAGGTGCTGTGATCGTGGCTTGCAGTGCATATTTTTATATTAATGGAACTATGAGTGCGGTCTATGCGATCGGTATGACAATTTCAGCATTTATGCTTTATGCCAGTCTGGAATGTGCAGGAAATTATTCATCTCTTTTACATGTGGTAAGCGTATGTGTAGATAAAGCAAATGCAATATTGGAGCTGGATACCATGGATATCGACGGTAAAGAAATACAGCCGGAAAATTACGATATCAGACTTTCTAATGTTTCGTTTTCTTATGACAAACGGAAGATCATTGATGATATATCGCTCTCTATTCCGCAGAAAACGACGACAGCAATCGTTGGACCATCTGGTGGAGGAAAATCAACACTTTGCAATCTGATTGCCAGGTTCTGGGATGTGGATTCCGGGGAAGTGACACTTGGAGGTGTGAATGTAAAAGACTACAGCATGAACAGTCTGATGCGTAATTTTTCATTTGTATTTCAGTCGGTGTATTTGTTCGCAGATACCATTGAGAATAATATTAAATTCGGACGTCAGGATGCAAGCCATGAGGAAGTGGTGGAAGCGGCGAAGAAAGCGTGCTGTCATGATTTCATCAGCAAACTTCCTGATGGATATGATACAGTGATTGGAGAGGGAGGAGCTACACTTTCCGGTGGCGAGAAGCAGCGTATTTCTATAGCCAGAGCGATCATGAAGGATGCGCCAATCGTTATATTAGATGAGGCAACGGCCAATGTTGATCCGGAGAATGAAAAGGAGCTGATGGATGCAGTAGATGCACTTACAAAGGAAAAAACGATTATTATGATTGCCCACAGATTAAAAACGGTCAGACATGCAGACCAGATTGTGGTTGTTGACAAAGGAAGAATTGTACAGCAGGGAACACATGAGCAACTAATGAAGCAGGAAGGTATTTATAAGAGATTTGTGGATGCAAGGCAGCAGGCAGTAAGCTGGAAACTGGCCCACTGAGAAATAATCCACAGTTGGTGAATATCCAAATTGAATTGTCTGAAAGAGATTTAATTTAAGTTTCTCTAAGTTTCACTTGTATAGGTGGAATGAGGAAAATTCAATAGAGCAATATGAAAAAAGCACTGAAAACCGTTGGACTGATGGTTTTCAGTGCTTTTTTCTTTGGTTAAAGAGAAAAAACATAATAAATTTAAGTTTTGCTAAGTTTCACTAAGTTCTGCATTTGCAGATCGCCATTGCCTTTTCGGCTCATATTTCCCACACCCATCACAGGTCTGTGGCCAGTTAATTTTCCACTCAAAATACTCATCTCTGGTAATTTTACCGGATTTCAATTCTTCTTTTCTGAGAAGCCATTCTTTCATAAAATCATTGAGAACTCCATAATTGAACCACATACCAACAGGTGGATGAGCCGGCCAGTTATCAGAATCATGATAACGGACAGCGATACCCTCACTGGAATTGCATTTTTTACCCGGATAGGTTTCTAACTGAAAGAGATTAATAGCTGCTGGGTTAAATTCATCAATCCAGAACAGAATTTCCATCAGTTCAGAGGCGTCCATCGTGGTTGGCTCATGTAGTGTCAGTGGGTTTACGTCCAGAATCTTAGCCATTTCAGTTACCAGATCTTTGCGGGGAACCCGGTAATTCGTTTCATATTGGGCAAGACGATTTGCACCTTTATCGCCCCAACCGAGGGCAGCACCAAGTTCTGCCTGTGTCATATTCCGGAATGTCCGGATTTTTTTTATTTTATCACCGATTGTCATATCAGATTTCCCACTTTCTTTTTGATAAATCCATTTTACTACCAAAAACAGTGAATGTAAACAGAAAGATTCGCATTGAAGCGAACAAAACACTTGACATTCGCATGAATGCGAATTAAAATAACAGTACGATAAAGGTTCGCATGAAAGCGAATGTACAGATGAGGATAAATACTTTTTGCAAATTATTGCAAAATGAGGTTGGTAAAATCCTTCTGTCAGGCTTTATTAGTGAGAGGATTTTTTTGAAGTGAACAACATTTTGGTGTTTCCAGGCTGTAATAAGTGAAAGGATATTCAAAAAAACTCTTTTGTACCTTGAAAATTACATGAGCTGTATAATCTGATCTCACAGATGCCATAACCCTGTAAATGATTTTATGGGCGAGCGTCGAAGATACTCCGGAAACGACTGGTAGGCTTGCGAAGAAGCTGGCAGTATTCAGAAATACTCTGATAGAGGTTGACTGTGACGTTGACAACGGGTTATACAAATGGAAGCCAACACGCCGAACAGAATATGCAATGCCATAGTAATAGATAAAATTTGAGAACAAAATGTGAAAGGTAAGGTGATGTGATTGAGAAAATTGTAGGTATAGGACAACTGATACAAAGAATATGTTGGAAAAGAGGTGAGCATCATGGTGAATCAGTCGGTAATAGATTCTAGTGTTGATCTGGAGCAGTTAAAGGACATTGAAGATTTAATTCCTGATATGGATAAAGCTATTTCTGAGAAAGTGGAAACTTTTCTGGATAAATCTGGCGATCAGCCGTATGCTCACATGAATGAAGGGTATGTGGTAGTCGTGGAAATGACAGGAGAAATGGATGCTACAGATGCTATTAGTGATTATCTAAGAAAAAGAACGGAGTTGATGTATTAGATGCAAGTCTTGAAAAAATATCTTGCGAAGCTACAGATGTTATGTTAATGTGAGGTCAGGGAAAATGAACGTGATACATGGTTTCTGACTTCAAATTCAATGGAATAAGTAAGTTGGGAGCGATGTAAAATGGAACAGATGCAAACGAATATGCCAGATATATACGATGCTGCATTGTATCTTCGATTATCGAAAGATGATATGGAAGAGGGCGGTGCGAAGTCAGAGAGCAACAGCATTGCAAATCAGAGAGAGTTACTTCGGAGCTTTGTAAAAAGCCAGCCGGATATTCAGATCTTTGATATATATGTGGATGACGGATACTCAGGAGGAAATTTTGATCGACCTGAGTTTAAACGAATGACAACTGATATAGAAGCTGGAAAAGTAAACTGTGTGATTGTAAAAGACTTATCCAGATTCGGAAGAGAGTATATAGAAGCCGGGCGATGGATCGAAAAGACCTACCCGGCTTTAAATGTGCGTTTTATTTCAGTTACAGACCAGTTTGACAGTAAAACAGCAGATTTTTCAGAGAAGTCATTTGTAGTTCCAATCAAAAATTTCGTAAATGAAAGCTATTGTCGGGACATTTCCGGTAAAGTGCGAAGCCACCAGAAAATCAAACGTGAAAAAGGTGAATTTATTGGAGCATTTGCCCCGTATGGTTACTGCAAAGATCCGGAGAATAAGAACTGTCTGGTGATTGATTCTTATGCAGCGGATATTGTAAGAAAAATATTTTCGTGGAAAATTGATGGATTCAGTCTTGGAGCAATCGCAGAAAAACTGAATGTACGTCATGTGCAGTCGCCAAAAGAATATAAAAAGGCAAATGGTGAAAATTACAATTCCGGATTCCATAGTTCAGATACACCGAAATGGTCGGCAGTGCAGATCAAAAGGATTCTGACCAATGAAGTCTATATTGGAAACATGGTACAGGGCAAGCAGGAACGAATCAGCTATAAGGTAAAGCAACGTCTGGATAAGCCAGAATCAGAGTGGGTGAAAGTAGAAAATACGCATCCGGCAATAATCAGGCAGAATGATTTTGATGTGGTGCAGAAGCTACTTCAGTATGATGGCAGGGCATCGAAAACATCGGACAGTGCAAACTTTTTTTCGGGTTTTGTATTTTGCGGAGATTGCCATACACCGATGATACGCAGGGTAAATCAGTATAAGGGAAAGAAAAAAGCCTTTTATATTTGCCAGACAAAAAATAAAGGTGGAGATTGCACCAGACACAGTATTCCGGAAGAGGTGCTGAAAAGGATTGTATTGAAAGAGATTCAGGCATATACGGCACTTTTCGTAGACTATCAGATGATTATGGAAGAACTTTGTGAAATGAAAGTCAGTTACGATCAGGTAATCGGTTATGATACGCAGATTAGTAAGTTGCAGGAAGAATATAACCGTTATTACAGCCTGAAAGCATCTTTGGGTGATGACTTGAAAGAGGGATTGATCAGCAAAGAGGAGTTCGATGATTTTCGGGAAAGTTACGGAAGAAAATGTGAAGAACTGGAGCAGATGATCGAGAATCAGAAAAAATTGGTAAAGCAAATGTTTGAGGGTGGAGTGTCTGCAACTGTTCAGTTGGAGGACTGGAAGAAATCACTGGAAATCAAAGAACTGGATCGCACATTGCTGGCACTGACTGTAGATAAAATCTATATTTATGAAAACAAACAGATCAAAATTCATATCCGTTATCAGGATATGATTGAGAAAATGAAAGTCATAAGACGGTTTTATGCGGAACACCGGACAGAGTGCAGGAAAGAGGTGGGATAAATGGCAAGGACAGCAAAAAGATATAAGAAAAACACAGAGAAGAAAGTTCTTGGGATTCCGGTATGTATGGCTGCAATTTATGTCAGATTATCCGTAGACAGTGATGAAAAAAAGTCAGAACCTATTGAAACACAGGTTACGCTGATAAAAGAGTTCATTCAGAAGCACAATGAAAATCCGAACAGAGAGTATGAAATTGCTGTATATAACATTTATTCTGATCTGGGAAAAACCGGAACAAATTTTGACAGACCGGGATTTGAACGGATGATGAATGATGTCAGGGAAGGTAAAATAAACTGTATTCTGGTAAAGGATTTCTCACGATTTGGAAGAAATTATATCGAAACTGGCAACTATCTGGAAAAGATTCTTCCTTTTATGAAAGTGCGGTTTATTTCTGTATGTGACAACTATGATTCATTTGCACCGGATGCCAAGAATCAGGAATTATCCATGAATATCAAGAATCTGGTGAATGATGCTTATGCGAAAGACATTTCCGCAAAAGAACGGGCAGCGAAACGTATTGCACAGAAAAATGGTGAGTATGTGGGATCTACAGCTCCATATGGATATTGTGTGGAAAAGATAAATGGAATTTATAAGTTGATGGTGGAACCGGAAGCTGCAAAGATTGTCCGCAGGATTTTTGAAGAATATGCTTCGGGAGATGGCATACAGGGCATTATTGACAGGCTGTTTGAGGATAGGGTACATCGGATTTCAGATTATAACCAATATCATCATGTGTACTGTCAGGACGGAGAGAACCTTCATCAGTGGGGAAATTCTTCGATACGTGCAGTGCTGAACCGGAATAATTATTATGGCGATCTGGTTCAGAGAAAATATGAATCCAGATTTCAAAGAGGTGAAAAATGGTGTGACATATTGGACGAGAGCCAGTGGATTATTACGCCAAATGCCCATGAGCCAATTATTAGCAGAGAATTGTTTGAAAAAGCACAGGTCAGGCTAAAAGCAGCACAACAGAAAGCAACAAAAACTACTGCAGGGTGGGAAGATGATGAAAGAGCATTTTACAATGTATTCTATTGTGGTGATTGTAAGCGGAAAATGTGTACACGTAGATACAGAGGCAATGTGTATTACTTTTGCAATGCTGCCTGGTATCGGGATGAAAGAAAATGTAGTCACAAATCTATTTCCGAAGAGAAGCTGCAGAAAATTGTCCGTTCGGAGCTAACCAGACAGTTTCAGTTATCTGGATTGCGGAAAAAGGATATGTCTGCTATAAGCAGTGCGGTATTTCTTTCCAAAATCAATGAGATTCAAACTGAGATCAGAAAACTGGATGCAGATATGGAAAGACGTTCAGAAAAACTGGCACAGGCATTTATGAAATATAAAGAGGGTGAACTTTCCAAAGAAGCCTATATAGAAATGAAAGATGACCGTAATAACTGGAAAGAGTTTTGTGAAGAGAGAAAGAAGTCTCTGGAGCAGACCATACGAAAGCTGGAAAAACAGCAGAAAGAAGAAGCCAGATTTTTACGAAGTCTGTTGGAACTGGATGGGACAACCAGAATCAATGCGGAACTTGCGGAGGGCTTGATTGAAAGTATGTATCTGTATGGTGATGGCAGACTGGAAATCAACTTCGGGTTTAAGGGGGCGGTAGAACATGAGTGATCAGAAACTGATTATTGGATATTACCGTCTTTCCATGGAAGATGATTCAGAGGGAGAAAGTAACAGCATTATCAATCAGAGAAAACTGGTAAAAGATTATATTTCCAATATCCCGGAACTGGCTTCTATGCCATTTCAGGAGTTCTACGACGATGGATATTCTGGTTCCAGTATGGAGCGTCCGGCAATTAAGCAGGTTCTGGAACTTGCTAGGGAGAATAAAGTGCAGTGTATTGTGGTAAAAGATTTTTCACGTTTTGCCAGAAACTATATTGAGATGGGAACTTATCTGGAACAGATTTTTCCATTCCTGGGAGTACGATTTATTTCTATCTCAGACCGATATGATTCTAAAGATTATATAGGAAAGAGTTCCGACATCGAAGTACAGTTTAAAGGACTGATCGCAGATTTTTATGTGAAAGACCAGTCTGTAAAGGTAAAATCGGCAGTCAGTACCAGACGAGGAAAAGGTGAGTATTGCTGTGGATCTGCACCTTATGGGTATCGAATCAATCCTGAAAATAAGAAAGAACTGGTGATTGTAGAGGACGAAGCAGAAGTGATTCGCAGAGTATTTGAACTGACAAATCAGCGGTATTCCAAGATGGAGATTTGTCGGTTATTTAATGAAGAGGGGGTACTGACTCCCTTGCAGTCCATGAGCAGACGACAGAAATCAGACAGCAAGAAAGCTGCATCAAGAGGACTGCAGTGGACGAGTGATATGATACGGAAGATTGTGGATGATAAAACTTATATAGGCTGTATGGTCTATGGAAAGACAAAAATTCCAGATCCCGGAACAGGGAAAGAAGTACCGGTACCGAGAAATCAGTGGAAAGTGATGGAAAATCATCACGAGCCGATCGTATCAAAAGAAATTTTTGAAAAAGCACAGTCCTTGCAGATCAGATACACCAAGAAAAGCAAATTCGACAGGGAAACAACATTGTTAGGTGGCTATGTGAAATGCGGAAATTGTCGCAGAAGCCTGACTTCAAGCAGTCCGGTTCATGGTCATATCCTTTATAGCTGTGCTTACAGTAAAGGAAAAGAAGATACAGGATGCTTTGCCGGAAAAGCTGATAACAAAATGCTAGAGCATATCGTGCTGGCAGAAATTAAGGCATATTTACGTCAGAATATCAGCCAGGAACAGATGCAGCAATCTATGAGAAAACAGCATACGGACAGCATAGAAGCCTATGAGCTGGAAAGTACGGACTGTGAAAAACGTCAGGAGCAGATAAAGCTTCAGAACCGTCAGAACTATGAGAAGTATCACGAGGGACAGATGAACCAGAAACAGTTCATGGAAGCCAAGAAGCAGTTGGAAGAAGAAAGAGAACGATTGCAGAAACGTATACAGGAGTTGGAAGAACTGATAAACGGTGAGAAAGAAATCCTGATGAAAAAGAATGTTCCGGTGGAGCAGATGTTGATGTATTTAGGCTATGAAAAGCTGACACGAGAGATGCTGGAAGAATATGTGCAGGGGATATATGTGTATGATGATGGGAGAGTGGAGGTGGAATGGAAATCACTGGCTTGATTTGTAGCAATAATGTAACGTCCACTACTACTGAACTTGTAGCAATGACGTTACATCCTCCCTGCTGATTTTGTGACAACAATATAACGTCCTCTGTTCCAAAACAACGGTTTTATGGGAAAAATCGAGGAAAAAGTGGCAAAAAAGTTTGTAGCAATGACTTGACATCCTCGGGAGCGTTATGTCTTAAAAACAGTATTCCATAAAACCAAAAGAAGCAAAAATCTTAAATCAGAAAATACAGTCACCTTTGGTTTTCTGGTTTGCGTTTCTTTGTGTTAGATGATAAAATTAATAAGAAATACAAAGAGGGCAGGTTAAAGTTATGACAAAAATATGGAAGAAGTTAGTAGTAATTTGGCTCATAGCCGTAATAGTATTACCTTTAATGACAGGAATGCAGGTTTGGGCAAAGACAGAGCCAAAACAGCTTGATATATTATTTACCCATGATACGCATTCGCATCTGAACAGTTTTACAACAATAGTAAATGGTGAGAAAAAAGAGGTAGGAGGTTTTGCAAAATTAAAAACATTGATAAATGAGCATAAGAAAGTGAATCCAGATACACTTGTACTGGATGGTGGAGATTTTTCAATGGGAACACTGATTCAGACGGTATATGACACAGAAGCAGCAGAACTTAGGATGCTTGGTCAGATAGGATGTGACGTGACTACATTGGGAAATCATGAATTTGATTATCAATCAAAGGGACTGGCAGATATGTTGAATGCAGCTAAAAATTCTGGTGATACAGTACCGAGTCTGGTATTGTGTAATGTAGACTGGGATGCCATGGAAAAAGAAGGATTAAGCAAAGGGCAGAAACAGATAGAATCCGCATTTGAGACATATGGAGTAAAGGATTAAGTGGTAATTCAAAAAGGCGGTGTAAAGATAGCGGTTCTTGGGGTATTCGGGAAAGATGCATTAGAATGTGCACCTACCTGTGAACTTGAGTTTAAGGATCCTGTGGAATCAGCAAAAAATACAGTAGAAGAGATTAAGAAAAAAGAAGATGTCGATATGATCGCATGCGTTTCCCACAGTGGGACATGGGAAGATGAGAAAGTATCAGAAGACGAGACTCTGGCGAAAGAAGTACCGGATATTGATCTGATCATCAGCGGGCATACACATACACAATTAGACGAGCCAATCAGACATGGGAATACGTATATCGTATCCTGTGGGGAATACGGTAGAAATCTTGGAAGTATTTCCATGACCCAGAAGAAAGATAAACGCTGGAAAATGAATACTTATAAATTGATTCCGGTAAGAAAGAATGTTAAATCTGATCAGGCAGCCCAAAAGCAGATTGATAAATTTATGGATACTGTTGATACCAATTATCTGGTAAATTTCGGTTATACAAAAGATCAGGTACTTGCAGAAAATGATATTAAGTTCAACAGCCTTGAGGAAATGGAAACAAAGCATGAAGAACTGAATCTGGGAGACATTATATCTGACGCCTATGTGTATGCGGTGGAAAATTCCGAAGGATATGATGGCAGGCCGGTAGATGTGGCGGTTGTGCCAAGTGGAACGGTGCGTGACACATACACAAAAGG
>ENA-ORLU01001464-ORLU01001464.1-human-gut-metagenome-genome-assembly--contig:-NODE-1464-length-17444-cov-3.868256_pt1 | contig 17444 bp, 18 predicted proteins | sample MGYA00243009_ERZ508833 | MGnify/ENA primary metagenome ERZ508833 (study PRJEB26277, sample SAMN04329763) | human gut metagenome | biome: human-associated habitat | host: Homo sapiens | place: USA...
CACGCAGGCATTCGCCTGCGTGTTAATTATAGCTTATGTACTTGAATGTTTTAATCCGTATTAGATTTGACGCTTACTTTTTATGCTCTTTAAAACGAAAAAAGCGATACCCTATCTGTGCAGGAGATGCAGTGCAGATAGGATATCGCTTATATATTTATTTGTTTATAGGGCTTATTTGCAGAGCTCGGTCAGACCGTTTTTGTCGCGGAGACCAACAGCAGTTTTAGCAACGATGCCATCCTTGAATACCAGCAGGCTGGGAATACTCATGATATTGTATTTTTGAGCCAGCTCCGGATTGTCGTCTACATTAACTTTTACAACCTTAACGTCAGTTGCAGTTTTAGCGAAGTCCTCCAGAATGGGCGCCTGCATACGGCAGGGACCGCACCAGGGAGCCCAGAAGTCTACTAATACAGTGGTTTTTGCCTCCAGTACCTCTTGTTGGAAGTTTTGTTGAGTAATTTCTAATGCCATAATTTTACACATCCTTTTCTTAATTATCTTGTAATTGATGCCCTAGGGGCTTAATTATTTATATTTTCAGCAGCTGAGTCTTAGCTCTGACTGCGGATAAACCTTACTGCGCTCATGCCTGCTTTGGCACCGTCATGGACTGCCTTGGCTACCTGCAGCAACCCGCCTGTGCAGTCGCCGGCAGCAAAGAGTCCGGGAACATTTGTAGCACCGTTTTCGTCAATCTGGATATAGCGTCCATTGATTTGTGCGCCTAGCTTGCGGGCTATGTCGCTGCTGTCTGCAGTGCCCAAGGCGATGAAAAGACCATCTACGTCCAGCTTGGTGCCATCGTAGAAGCTGATGCTGCTCAGCTTTTCCTCACCATTGATTTCTGCTAAGGGGATATCAATTACCTCGAAGCCAGCTGCTGCCAGATGACTTCCGTCCTGACCATGGGTCAGAATAGTTACGGTTTCAGCCAGCTGCTTTAAGTATTCTGCCTCGTGCAGTGCATAGGCTCCTGCACCTAGGACAGCAACCTTTTTCTTGCGGAAGAAGAAGCCGTCGCAGACTGCACAATAGCTGATGCCTTTGCCCTCCAGTTCTGTCAGACCGGGAATTTTTATAGTAATATTTTTAGTTCCGGTTGCTAGAATAAGGGCCTGGCCTTCAAGAACAGCACCGCTTTTCAGACTTACAGCGTAGTGTCCCAGATATTCTACGCCTACAACCTCATCATGTATGATTGCTGCTCCTAATCTGGCTGCGTGTTCCAGTCCCTGCTGATGCAGCTCTGCACCGCTCATGGATACGCCGTAGTAGTTATCTATACGGTGTGCCTTGGCCAGAGCTCCAGGACCATTTTCAATAAGCGTTACCTTGAGTCCTGCGCGTGCTCCGTATAAGGCTGCAGATACACCTGCAGGACCGCCGCCAATAATGATTAGCTGCTCCATAGGCTCACCTCCTGTGTTTTTTATCCTTGCTATGGTTATATTATATACCAAGTAGAGCATAGTTGTATGTGATGTTGTCACATAAGCCTGCTGTTTTTCTTTACTAACTATATTATAAGCCAATTCCCACTGATTTTCTGTGACTTTATTACGAAATAAAAATACCCTCTGTACTTTTGCGGTACAGAGGGCGTATTTTACAGTTTAGCTTTTTCTTCCTGAATGGGCATAGCAGGAACAGGCTGCTTGGCAGTGTCTGTCTGCAGGGAATTTTCAAAGTAGACGCTGGTGCTGGGGAAAGCGCAGCTGACACCTGCTTGCTCCAACAGATCAAGGACAGCCAGATTGATTCCGTTTAATACATCAAGATATTTTACGTGGTCCCCTGTACGAGCATAGCAGGTAACGCGGATATCCAGACTGCTGGCACCATAGTTGATAAAGTGTACGCGGATTACGTCAGGATAAATATCAGGATGGTTACTTAAAAAGTCTTTCAGTCTGCCAATAAAGTCCTCAATCTGTTCCTTAGTAGAGGAGTAGGTCAGACCAAGGATAAAATCAATACGACGCTTTTGGCGGGCCGTAAAGTTTGTAATGGGAGTGTTGGAAAGCAGGGAGTTGGGGATGTACACCAGCTCCTGAGGGAAGGTACGTACGCAGGTGCTGCGGAAGGAGATTTCTTCTACGACACCTTCTACACCGTTGGCTGTAATCCAGTCGCCAACCTTAAAGGGTTTATCCAAAATAATAACAAGGCTGCCGAATACGTTGGCCAGAGAGTCCTTGGCTGCAAAGGCAACGGCCAGTGAGCCAATACCAAGGGATGCTACAAAGCCGCTGATGTCATAGTTCCATTCCTTGGCGATTGCTACAAAGCAGAACACTACAACTACAATATGCAGAATAGTGGATAAGATGTTGCCCAATGCATCCTCTGCTTTAATGCCTGCCTTTTCCAGCATACGCAGCATAAAGCCATGAGTTGTGTCCGTAATATTGTAGCAGCCCCAAAAGAAGCTGAGGACAATGGTACTGCGCAGAATTTTATCAATAAATGCTGCCTGCTGCAGGGCAGGTATAGGTGCTAGGTTAATGGCAACATAAACATTGACTACAGCTAAAAGCACATTAATAGGCTGCTCAAAGGCATTTAATATGTCCTCACCTGCTTTAAAGGAAGCCATATCGTTTAAACGGCGCATCATACGGATTATAAAATTCTTGTAAAGATACCTGACTAAGAGGATTAAGCAGGTAGAGCTTATTGATGGATACCAGGGTTTAAGTATTTCTAAAATTTCGTTCACAATACCCCTCCCAAAAGGTAAAAATTAAAATGTGTACTTATTTTAACATTTCTTTGCGTGATAAACAATGATTTTGCAGATATTTCGCAAACAAAGAAGTTAAATAGTGTATGTTTTATTTTATATGTGGTATAATAACTGTAATCAACCCAAGGAGGAAAATATATGGCATCTGCTTTAGAATGGATCATTGCTGCTTTTGTAGCATTTCTTGGTCCCATCCTTACTATTTTCGACCTGCCTGGAAATTCATTAATGCTATTGACAGGTCTTGGGTTTGCTTTTTATGATGAAGCCTTATATTTTAATGGGCGTTTACTGTCAGCTATGGTGCTTATTTATGCATTTGGGGAATGTTGGGAATTTTGTGTTTCACTCTTTGGTATTAAGAGGGAAAAGGTTTCCTGGCTGGCGGTTTTTCTGATTGGATTAGGCGGCTTTGTTGGTACTATTATTGGTACCGGTGCCTTTCCCATATTAGGCTCCTTTATTGGTGGTCTTGTCGGCGCCTTTGTGGCAGCCTTTGTCTACGAATATATGCGTTCAGGTATTCGCAGTAATGCCTGGGATTTGGCCGTCAAGGCAGCCAGAGTGCGTTTTCTGGCCCTGATAGGCAAGCTGGCGGCTGGTTTTGCTTTAGCCATTTTGCTGATAAAAATGGTAATCTCTGTTTAATTTAATGAGGTGGAATTATGCAGTTTACATTTGCACATAATAATTTTAATGTTCTTGATCTTGAGAAAAGCCTGAAATTCTATGAAGAGGCGCTTAATCTTAAGGAAGCACGCCGTATGGAGGCTGAAGATGGCAGCTTTATTTTAGTATATCTGACCGACGGCAAAACTCCCCATGAGCTGGAGCTGACCTGGCTCCGCGACCGCAAGGAACCCTATAATTTAGGTGAGAACGAATTTCATCTGGCCTTTGTAGTTGAGGATTACGAGGCTGCTCATAAAAAGCACAAGGAAATGGGCTGCATCGTTTATGAAAATCCTGCTATGGGTATTTATTTTATTGCAGATCCAGATAATTATTGGCTGGAAGTTATTCCTGCTAAAAAATAACCTGCAGAGGAATTGGTTATGAAGGCTTTAAAGGATTATACAGTGGTAGCCAGCGGCAAGGTTCGTCAGGCTGCCTTTGATAAATTGAATAGTATGGTTAATTTCATCAGCTGGCAGCAGGGGGGACGCATTCCTAAGGAGGAGTTTGCTGCTCGTCTGGCTAAGGCTGATGCTCTTTATTCAACAGGCAATATTGTTGTTGATGAAAAGCTGCTGTCCATGGCTCCTAATCTGAAGGTTGTGGCACAGGCATCCGTTGGCTATGACAATATTGACGTCGAGGCCTGCGCTAAAAGAAGCATTCCTGTGGGACATACTCCTGGAGTGCTGGTTGATGCTGTAGCTGATTTGGCCTATGGTCTGCTTTTGGACAGTGCCCGCCGTATTGTGCAGGCTGACGCACATGTAAAAAAGGGACTGTGGGGACAAAGAGTTCCTATTGGTCTGGCGGTGGATTTGGCTGGAAAAACCTTGGGTATTGTTGGTATGGGTGATATTGGCAGTGCCATTGCCAAAAGAGCTCAGGTCAGCAAAATGAAGGTTGTGTACCATAATCGCCATCAGCGTATGGACGATGCAGAGCTGGGGGTTACCTATATGTCTGCTTTGGACGAACTTTTGGCTGAGGCTGATTTTGTAGTGGTAGCTGTGACCTTAAATCCCTCTACCAAGCATATGTTTAATAGGGCTACCTTTGAGAAACTGAAGCAGGGCAGTCGCCTGATAAATATTAGTCGTGGCGCTGTTGTAGATACAGAGGCTCTTTATGAGGCTCTGGAATGCGGCAAGCTTGCTTATGCTGCTCTTGATGTTACTGATCCAGAGCCGTTGCCTGCTGAGCATAAGCTTTTAACGCTTCATAATATTACTGTAACTCCTCATATTGCCAGTGCTACTGTGGAAACCCGCGATGCTATGGCAATTTTGACTGCAGATAATATTATCGCTGGTCTGCAGGGGCTGCCGCTTCCGGCGCAGGTCAAGCTTAAGTGAAGCAAAGCCTTTGTTTACACGGTGTAGACTTTAAGCATCAAAGCCAGTTCTTTACCTACGTACGCCAGCTTCTTAAGCCTGGCAGTATTAAGTACAAGGCAAAGGAAAAGCTTTTTGGTCATGATGATATGTATAAATATCGTCAGGCCAGGCTGGAACTTTCTGATAACCATGGGATTAAGGTTAGATGTATCTTTGGCGTACTGATAGTAAGTGATAGGGTATATCCCTTAGCAGACGTTATCATGGAGTTCAACGGCAGGGATTTAGAGTCTGCTAGTAGTGTGAAAACGCTTGTCAGGAGATTTTTAGCAGGCAAGCAGAGGTTTATACTCGAGGATCCTGATTTAGAGCAACGCATCGCCCAATTACGTGGGAAATATTATTTAGAAGAACTAGACGCCTATGACCGCAGTACAGCTGCGACTGCGCTTTATTGTCATCTGCCCTGGCAGGTTTTTGCTATCAATAAGCTATGGCAGGAGGTCTTAGGCTGCCAGGATAAAACGGTCCTGCGTCAGCTGCGGGTAAAGCTGCGGCGGCTGCGCTCTGTCTTGAGTCTGCTGCGTCCGCTGCTGCCAGAAGCAAGGGCAGAACATTGGAAGCAGCTTTTGAAGCAGAGAGCAGGGGACTTGTCCCTGATTAGAGAATACGATGTGGCACTTTTGATTTGTGCGCGCATTCGTATGTTTAGAAAGCAGGAGGAGCTATCCTGTCTGGAGCAGCTGCTTTTGGCAGAGCGCAATCAGTCAGCACAGCATCTTGTCAAAGACCTGAAGCTTAATAGGCTTACTGGTGAGCTAGCGTGCTTCCTGCTGGATATATATAGCTTAAAGCCGACATCTGAATATAGTAAGCTGAGCCTGAAGGAATTTTTTGTACAGCGCTTTGATAATTGGCAGACCAAGATTTTGGCATTGCCTGAAAAATATCCTGATTTTCAGAATATGGAGCAGCTGCATAAAATTCGCATTAAGGTAAAGCGTTTTCGTTATGCTTTGCAGTGCGTACCTGAGCTGAAGGCCAGCAATGGACTGCTGCGTAGCTTAAAGGCGCTTCAGGACAGTTTGGGTCTGCTCCATGATGATTATATAAATGACTGCATGGTAGCAGGTATTTTGGCACAGCAGCCTGACAACGAGCTGCTTCATTATGAGGGCGCTGTTTTCAGCGGCTGGGAGCAGGGCAGAGCTGATGCTGCCATGGAGGGGCTGGCCTGTCAGTGGGAAACCTTTAGTCAGCAGCTTAAGGAGTGGGCTGAAGATAATTTATAATAGGAGATAGCTATTTCAATGAATATAGAATGGGAAAAATTACTGCGCGATTACGGCTTTGAACCCTGGTCTGCAGGGGGAATGCAGGGCTGGTACCGTCACGTTGATTTTGTGAAGGACAGTCTGGCAGGTGAAATTGCCCGTTATGGCGTAGATGATTTTATAATAACCAGACACAGCGGCAGGACTTCTGAGCAATGGCTGAAGGATAACTGGCAGTCTAAGGAGGATGTGATGAAATATCGCTTCCTTTTTCTGGACAGCGAGTTTTCTGATGTAGTTACGAAATCCTACTGGTTGGGCTTAAAAGGCTGGCTGCAAATTTTACATTACAGGAAAGGAGATAAGGATAAGCGCTTTGAGGATTTAATTTTTTTGGCTGAACAAAGGAGTTCGGTCGAACCACAGGCTTAGTCGCAGGCTTGTGTAAATTAGTGTAGGAAGGGGATTTGAGAGTGCTTTTAGCATTATTTGTTATCACATGTGTATGCTTTGCTATCGCTATGAAATATTATGGCGGATTCCAAAGCCGTTATTATGGACTTGATCCTAAAAGAAAAACTCCTGCTGTTGAACTGCAGGATAATATCGACTACTGCCCTGCTCACCCCGCAGTGCTCATGGGTCACCATTTCGCATCCATCGCCGGTGCAGGCCCTGTAGTTGGTCCTATTGCCGCAGCTGCTATGCTGGGCTGGCTGCCTACCTTCCTGTGGATTATCGTAGGCTGCATTTTCTTCGGCGGCGTTCATGATATGGGCGCGCTGGTTGCTTCTATTCGTCATAAAGGCCTGTCCATCGGCGAGGTTGTTCATCAATGGATTGGTACTCGTGGTCAAAAGCTGTTCCTGGCATTTACCTGGTTAAGCTTAACCCTTGTTGTTGCTGTATTCCTGGAGCTGGCTGCGCAAACCTTTGCTGCTGACCCTGCTGTAGCATTTACTGCAACTCTGTACATCTTTATGGCAATGGTATTTGGTGTTGCTATTTACCGCTTTGGCGTATCCTTAAAGGTAAGCACCGTTATCATGCTGCCGATTCTGTTCGGTGCATTGGTATATGGTCTGGACAGCCAATTTGTACAAACTGCATTCAAAGCTGATGTAAACTTCTGGCGTATTCTTCTTATTGTCTACATCTTTGCTGCTTCCATTCTTCCTGTATGGCTGCTGCTCCAACCTCGTGACTACCTGGCATCTTACATGCTTTATTTCTCTGTATTCCTGGGTGGCGTAGGCATGATTTTTGGCGGCTCCAGCTACGAAGTTAAGCTGCCTGCATTCAAAGGCTTTGTAACTGCTAATGGCGAATATCTGTGGCCCTTGCTGTTCATTACTGTTGCCTGCGGTGCTATCTCCGGCTTCCACTCCCTGGTTGCTTCCGGTACTACTTCTAAACAGCTGACTAAAGAAACTGATGCTGTACCTGTTGGCTACGGCGCAATGCTGCTAGAAGGCGTTGTAGGCGTTATTGCTCTGGGTACCATTATGATGTCCGGCGAAATGATGAAGGGCGGTCCTACCGTTGTTTATGGTCATGGCCTTGGTCAATTTGCAACCCTGCTTGGCATTTCTCCTCGTCTGGGTACTGCAATCGGTCTGCTGGCTTTGAACTCCTTCATTCTGACCTCTCTTGATACTGCTACTCGTCTGGCACGTTATCAATTGCAAGAGTTCACTGGCATGAACTTGAACAAATATCTGGCAACTGCTATTTCTGTTGGTGTAGCACTGGCCCTGATTTTCTACAAAGCTGGCAATGTTCCTGCTTGGCAGATGATTTGGCCGATCTTCGGTGCTTCTAACCAATTGGTTGCTGCTATTGGTCTGTTGGCGTTGGGCGTATGGGTTATTCGCGGCCTCAAGAAGAGCGCAGCATTTATTATGTACCCCATGGGCTTCATGCTCTTCACTACTCTGGTAGCACTGGTTCAAATGTTGATTGATCCTAAAACTAACATGGTTGTTAAAACCTTTGACGTAGTTCTGTTAGTTCTGACTGTACTGCTTCTGAAAGAAGCATATGGTGCTCTTAAGAAAGCAAAGGAAGAGAAATAAGCGCTTATCTCCTTGAATGTAATATCGTAAAATAAAATTCCTGCCTGGATTTCAGGCAGGAATTTTTTTGTGTATATAAGTGGTGACTGTACTGCTTTTATCAGAAAACGCTGTTACGATAACAGAAGGAGAATTGCAGTTTTTCTGCATTGCTTATGCGGACACAAAAAGGCGCAGATTTGCTCTGCGCCTTTACTATTTATATGCTATTCTAAATTGCAATCCTCAAGCAGCTTTTTGGCATCTACATATTGGGCGATGCCAGCAGCAACCTTTTTGGATTCCTTCATGGCCAGCACTACGGTTGCAGGTCCATGTACTACATCACCGCTGCTGAATACGCCAGCTCTGGTAGTCATGCCATAGGGACGGTCGCGGGTAATTACATAGCCTTGTTTATCAATCTGGATACCCTTAGTGGTGGATACGATTCGTGCCGCAGGCTTTTGGCCAACTGCCAGAATAACGCAGTCGCAGGCCAAAACTTCTTGACCGCCTTCAGAAACAAACTCACCATCAATGGTTTTAGTAATGTTCTGTACCAAAAGGCCAGCAACCTCTGTTTCGTCCAAAGCTGTAGATTGACGACGGATATTTTTTAATGCACGCATTTGCTTTTTGTTAAAGTAAGCCATTGGCTGCATAAGGAACTTGAACTGTACGCCTTCTGCTACTGCAGCCTGATACTCAGACGGATAGCAGGTGATTTCAGATTCTGTTTTATTGAAGACTACAGTAACATTTTTTGCGCCGCGGCGGACTGCAGTGCGAGCTGCATCCATAGCCACATTACCTGCACCGATTACCAGTACGTTGTCGCCTGTATGAAGAATTGTCTCGCTTTCGTCAAGCTTGCCTTCGTCAGCCAAAACAACCATACGGAGGAAATAGGTTGCAGTAAGAATACCGCTCAGCTCCTTGCCAGGAATATCCAAGGTGCGGGGCAGGGAGGTACCTGTTCCCATAAAGATAGCATCATAGCCTTGGCTGAAAAGGTCATCAACAGTAAAGTCAACACCAGCCAAAACCTGAGTCTTGATTTCAACACCTAAATTCTGCAGCTCAGCGATTTCTCTGCGGACCACATCCTTTTGCAGACGAAATTCCGGGATGCCGAAGAGAAGAACACCGCCAGGTTCGCTTTGAGCTTCAAAAATAGTAACGTCAAAGTCCATTTTTGCCAAATCGCCGGCAACAGTCAGGCCAGCAGGGCCGGAGCCTATGACAGCGACCTTGCCGCGTAGCTTGCTGGACGGCGGCATAGCCTTCAAATCATTTTGATGAGCGAAATCAGCAACGAACATTTCCAGACTGCCAATTTCAATGCCGCATTTCTTCTTCGTCAGAACGCAGTGGGCTTCACATTGACGCTCATGCGGGCAGACACGACCGCAGATGGCAGGCAAGTTGCTGCGCTCAGAAATTATTTCATAGGCAGTACCCATATTGCCCTCGCTGAGAGCACGGATAAAGCCAGGAATGTTATTTTCAATAGGGCAGCCTGTCTGACAGAGCGGACGGGCACAGTTTAAACAGCGGCGAGCTTCTTTAATAGCTTCAACGGTTGTCATTGTTCTGCTCATAAATCCTTACCCCTTCTTAATCTTGTTTCTTATTACTAGCTTCAGCCTTAGCTAGAGCCTGCTGGAATGCCTCCTGTTCAGCCTTTTGCTTGGCTTGATAATCATAAATGAGCTTTTCAATATCCTTCAGACGGCCATTGATTTCTTCCATATGACGCGCCAGCTTCTCCTCATATTCTGCAACAGGATCAGGGAGCTTGTCATGGTTAAGGTCAATCATGCTTTCCTCATCATTGGGATTAACGCGAACGCCGTCTCTTGTAACTACACGACCAGGAACACCAACGACAACGGAATTAGGAGGAACCTCCTTCAGCACAACGCTGCCGCTGCCGATTTTTGAATTGTCTCCCACCTTAAAGGAGCCAAGAACCTTGGCGCCACTGGAAACTACTACATTGTTGCCAATAGTAGGATGACGTTTTCCCTTTTCCTTACCGGTACCGCCTAGGGTAACGCCCTGATAAAGGGTGACATTATTGCCTAGCTCAGCTGTTTCACCAATGACAAGGCCCATGCCGTGGTCGATGAAAAGACCTTGGCCAAGCTTGGCACCAGGGTGAATATCTATTCCTGTGAGAAAACGGGAAAATGTATTCAATACGCGAGGAAATACAACCCAGCCCTTCAGATAAAAATGATGGGCTATGCGATGGAGCCAGATTGCATGTAGGCCCGGATAACAGAGGGCTGCCTCCAGCCTTGATTTTGCGGCAGGATCGCGCAGCATGATGGCGTCAATATCTTTTTTAATCTGAGCAAACATGTAAAGACTCCTTTCATTTAAAATTTAAAACCACTATTATTATATTCTAGCACATTAAGTATGTACTGGTAAATAAAAAACATATAAAAAGAATCGTCAGAGAAGTTTAATGAAATCTGTTTGTTTTAATATACACTTTATGGTATAATATGTGCTACATTTAGGATATACTATTGAAACAGGTGTACACAATTTAGATTTTTCAGAAAATATCTTTAAATAATGACTCTGTGTACTTATGAATATTCTTGGAGGTGTTATAAATGGAAAAGGAAGTATTAAAGGCTAAGGTTTGTGCTGCTATTGATGCTTACGCTGATAAAATCAGGGAGCTGGCAGATGATATTGCTAGAGAGCCTGAGCTGGGCTTTAAAGAGGTCAAGACTGCTGCTAAGGTTGCTGCCTATATGCGTGAGCTGGGTCTGGAGCCTGAAACCGGTTTGGCAATTAACGGCGTTAAGGGTCGTGCTAAGGGTGCCAAGGAAGGCCCTACTGCTGCAGTTTTAGGTGAGCTGGATGCAGTTGGCTGTCCTGACAGCTGCATGGCAGATCCGATGACTGGCGCTGCTCATGCCTGCGGTCATAACCTGCAAATTGCTACCATGCTTGGTGCTGCAACCGGTATTATGAAGTCCGGTGTAATGGAGCATCTTGCTGGTGATGCTGTGTTCTTCGGCGTTCCTGCAGAGGAATATATTGAAATCGAATATCGCAAAAAGCTGATGGAAGCTGGCAAAATCCATTTCCTCAGCGGCAAAGGTCAGCTGATTTATGAAGGTGCCTTTGATGATATTGATATGGCAATGCAGATGCATGCTGATAAGAATATGCCTCGTCCTACTGTTTCCATTGGCGACAGCAGCAACGGCTTTGTTGGCAAAACTGTACGCTACGTTGGCAAAACTGCCCATGCTGCTGACGCTCCTGATGAGGGTATCAACGCCTTGAACGCAGCAATGCTTGGTCTGATGGGCATTAACGCTCTGCGTGAAACCTTTAGAGAAAACGATGTAGTACGTGTTCACCCCATTATTACTAAAGGCGGCGACTTTGTTAACTCCGTTCCTGCAGATGTACGCATGGAGCTGTATGTACGTGCTAAAACCATGGAGGCTATTGAAAAAACTCACACCAGAGTTGACGCTGCTCTTAAAGCCGGCGGTGACGCTGTAGGTGCACAAACCATTGTAGAGACTCTTCCTGGTATGCTGCCTCTGAACTGCAACAAGCGTATGAATGAGCTGATGGTGGAAAACTCCTTGCTTGTTAATCCTGATGTTGACATTAAGGACGCAGGTCACTTCAGTGCTTCTACTGATATGGGTGACGTTTCTCATCTGATGCCCGTTATTCATCCCTTTATCGGCGGTACCAATGGTCTGCTCCATACTGCAGACTTCCATGTAGAGGACTTTAATGCTGCTGTTCTGCTGCCTGCCAAGGCTTTTGCTATGATGCTTGTTGACTTGCTGTATGATGATGCTAAAGAAGCTAAGGCTATTTTGGCAGACTTCAAGCCCGTACTGGCTAAGGAAGAATATATTAGCAAATTAGACGGCTATTTTAATGCGTAAGCACAACGCTTGCGTACGTATAAATAGAAAATTTAATGGGAGGGTTTTTCTATGAAAAACATTAAATTACATGCCATTGTTTTAGCCCTCATTATCCTGGCTGAAATGATTGGCACTCACACTGTTTCCATTGGCATTGGACGCATTGTGCTTCTGCCTATGCTGTATGCTCTGCTCATGGGTATTTTGACTACACCTAAATTCCTGAAGCTTTCCAGCGAAAAGGAAATGATTGATGCCAGCAGTCTGATTGGTGTTACCCTGATGCTGCTCATGGCTCGCTATGGCACTCTAGTAGGACCTACCCTGCCTAAGATTATGGCTGCATCCCCAGCATTGGTGCTGCAAGAGTTTGGTAACCTGGGTACTGTACTCTTAGGTGTTCCTCTGGCTGTATATCTTGGCCTGAAACGTGAAACCATTGGTGCTGCTCACTCCATCGCACGTGAGCCTAACGTTGCTCTTATTGGTGAAAAATTTGGCCTGGACAGCAGCGAAGGCCGCGGTGTAATGGGCGTATATATTGCAGGTACTGTGTTTGGTACTATTTTCTTCGGCTTGATGGCCAGCGTTGCGGCTTCCGTAACTCCGCTTCATCCCTATGCTCTGGCTATGGCTTCCGGCGTAGGCTCTGCCAGCATGATGACTGCTGCTGTAGGCAGTTTGGCTGCTATGTATCCTGAAATGGCTGACCAGCTGGCTGCTTTTGGTGCTGCAAGTAATATGCTGTCCGGTCTGGACGGTCTGTACATGTCCGTTTGGCTGGGTCTGCCTATGACTGAATGGCTTTACAAAAAATTCTACAAGATTAAATACGGCGTTGCACCTGAGAAGGAGGGAGAATAATGAATCTTAGAGATACTGTAATTACCTTAGCTATCGTAACCTTTATGAGCCTGTTCTCCAACGTATTGGGTACCAAGGCTGGTATTGTGGAATCCATCCCCGGACTGCTGATTTTGGCTGCTATTGCACTGGCAGGTATGCTGCTTGCAAAATATATGCCCGGTGGCATCCCTGGTGCTGCATACGTTGTAACCATTGGTTGCATTGTAACTGTTCCCGGATTTCCCGGTTCTGAAATCATCAACGGCTATGTTAAGCAAATCGGCTTCGTAGCTCTGTGTACTCCTATCCTGGCTTATGCTGGTATTTCCATTGGTAAGGATTTGGATGCCTTTGCTAAGACTGGCTGGCGTATCTGCCTGCTGTCCTGCGTTGTTTTCATTGGTACTTATATTGCCAGTGCAATTATCGCTCAGGCTATCCTGACTGCTTTAGGTCAAATCTAAGAAAAAAATACTTTTATGGGCGACTGCAGAAATTTTCCTGCGGTCGTCTTTTTTTATTGAAATAATCTGTCTGGTAGAGTACAATAAGAACAAATAACCAATAGGAGGTATTATTATGTCCGAGATTTTAGCAGAAGCAACATTCCCGAGTGTTATTCATAATAACGAAGTTTGCGAAGAAATCGTAAAATGGGGCAATAAAAACGGCTTCCCCCTGCAAAAAGCAAAATTATACAACAAAATGGATGGCTATGTAGGCTTTTCTCCTGATAATTACTTTGTAAAGGCTACTCGTCTTCCGCCGGTTCCTGGTGGGTGGAAAGTAGTGGTCGAAAAATATGAGGCTGAGGAAAGAATTATTCCTCTGAACGTTAAGCCTGGTACTAACGAAGTAAACCGCTTTATCCTGAAAATGATTGAGGAGTACGAAAAGGAAGGCCTAAGAATGGAAATGGCTGAAAACAGCTATGAATCCTATGGCATTTATCTGCGTGACTTAAAGGTTACCGGTCATCCTGTACTGATCAATACCTTTGAAGACTTTATCGAAAACATGCGCTAAGCTATGGCTGGCGTGATGGAAAAGCAGCTGGTGCTGGCTATAGACAGGCGCTTGGCTGTGTTTGGCCCCAAGGCTGCAGCTGGTATTTTAGATGATGAAATGTCTCTGTGTTCCATGGCCTATATTATTAGTGAGCTTTTGCAGCCCTGCTGCTGCATGCTCTGTAACAAGCAGCGCCTGGAGGAGCTTTTGGCTATGACCAAGGCCTGCGAGGGAAGTGAGGAGCTTATTCGCAGACTGGCGGTGCTGGTTTATGATGATTTGGCTCGCTGCAATGGCTTAGGCTAAAAAAGAATTTAAACGGAGTTCACTGAGATGAGCTCCGTTTTTTATTTGCAAATGTAGAAATATTCTATAATTCTGGAATGAACTTGCTGGATTAAGAGCTAGCCTAAATATTTTTAAGAATTTTTTTAGGGAAAATATGTGATTTCCAAAATTTTTTTGAGGATATTTTTCAGAAATAAGCCTTTTTAGATATCTAAATCCTTAAAAGACAGTAAGGATGAAGGGCTGCAAAGGCTGATAATACCTAGGTTTTTGGAGACTTTTGAAAAACTGCGAAAAAATAAGCGAATTTTTTCAAAAAAAGTGTTGACATTTCTTTGCGAATGTCATATAATCATATTCGTTCCAAGGAACACCACACAGATGCGGAAATAGCTCAGTGGTAGAGCACCTCCTTGCCAAGGAGGGGGTCGCGAGTTCGAATCTCGTTTTCCGCTCCACTTAAAATTTTAACCCGGTAGACGTTGTCTATCGGGTTTTTTGGTATTGTCAAGAGCCTTTCATTGTGATATGATATTATGAGCGATTTATGTCAGCATGATTTCTTTTGATTAGGGCTGACAGCTTAATCCGATTATATTTTTTTATCCACATAAATTTAAGGGAGGATTTATTAATGAACGTATCTGTTGAGAGAGTTGCTAATGAAGCAACCTTAAAAATTACTGCTGAGGCTGCTGTTGTAAATGATGGCTTTAAACAAGCTATTGCTAAAATCGCTAAGAGTGTAAACATTCCTGGCTTCCGTAAAGGCAAAGCTCCCCGCAATATCATTGAAATGCACTATGGCAAAGACGCTGTAAAACAAGAAGCTTTCGAAATCGTAGCTAACAAAATCTACACCGAAGCTCTGGACGACCAAAAACTGATTCCCGTTGATGATCCGAAGGTAGAAAGCTCCGTATTCGAAGAAGGCAAAGACATGGAGCTGGTAATTAAAGTTACCGTTAAACCTGAACCTGAACTGGGCGAATACAAAGGCCTGCATGTAGAAAAAGAAGAAGCTGTTGTAACCGATGAAATGGTTGATGCACAAGTTAACGAGCTGCGCAACCGTCATGCTAAAATGGTAGTTGCTGAAGAAGGCGCTGTAATTGAAAAAGGCGACTTCGCTATTATCGACTTTGCTGGTACTGTTGACGGCGAACCCTTCAGCGGCGGCGAAGGCAAAGGCTATCCTCTGGAAGTTGGCTCCAACTCCTTCATCCCTGGCTTTGAAGACCAACTGGTTGGCCTGTCCAAAGGTGATTCCACTGACGTAGAAGTAACCTTCCCTGAAGAGTACTTTGTAGCTGAGCTGGCTGGCAAAGAAGCTGTATTCAAAGTAAATATTCAAGACGTAAAACGCAAAGAGCTGCCTGAGCTGAACGATGAATACGTTGCAGCTAACAGCGAATTCAAAACTGTAGAAGAGCTCCGTGCTAACTTCAAAGAGCGTATGCAAAAAGCTGCTGAAGAAAACGCTAAAGTAGCTTACGAGCGTGCTCTGGTTGACCTGGCAGTTGCTAACGCTAAATTCGAGGTTCCTGCTATCATGATCGAAGACCGCATTACCCAAATGGTTGACGAAATGAAAATGAGCCTGGAAAGCCGCAAAATGAGCCTGGAAATGTACCTGCAATACACTGGCATGGACATGGAAAAACTCCGTGAAAACCAACGCCCTGTAGCTGAAGAAAACGTTAAGACCGACCTGGTTCTGGACGCTATTGCTAAAGCAGAAGGCATCCAAGTTGATATGGCTGACGTTGACGCTGAAATCGCTGCTATTTCCGCACAACATGGCGCTTCTGTTGAAGAAGTTAAGAAAATCATCAGCTCCAATGGCACCATGGGTCTGCTGCTGGCTAACATTCTGCGCCGCAAAGCTGCTCACGTTGTAATTGACAGCGCAAAATAATTTTTCTGTAATTCACAGTAAAGGAGTGTGACAAAATGAACTATGTGCCTATAGTTGTTGAACAATCTAGCCGTGGAGAGCGTTCCTATGACATATATTCCCGTCTTTTGAAGGACAGAATCGTTTTCGTAACTGGCCCCATTGATGACAATATGGCCAATGTTGTCATCGCTCAATTATTGTTCTTAGAGTCCGAGGATCCCGATAAGGATATCCATATGTACATTAACAGCCCTGGCGGCAGCGTAAGCGCCGGTATGGCTATCTATGATACTATGCAGTATATTAAGCCGGATGTTTCCACAATCTGCATGGGTATGGCTGCCAGCATGGCTTCTGTGCTTCTGGCTGCCGGTGCTAAGGGCAAGCGCTTTGCACTGCCCTTCTCCCGTGTAATGATTCATCAGCCTTTGGGTGGTGCTCAGGGACAGGCATCAGATATCGCTATCCACGCTAAGGAAATTCTCCGCATTCGCGAAGAAATGAACCATGTGCTTTCCAGTCACACTGGTCAATCCGTGGAGAAGATTGCTGCTGATACCGATCGCGACAACTATATGACCAGCGCTGAGGCAAAGGCATATGGTCTGATTGACGAGATTCTTTCCCGCAGTCAATCCTCTAAATAATTAAATTTAGTTAGAAGGAGCTACTGAAAATATGGCATTTGATGATAGACATGAAGGCGAAACCTGCTGCTCCTTTTGCGGTAAGCGTGAATCCCAGGTGCGTAGATTAATCGCTGGCAGAGGCGTTTATATCTGCGACGAGTGCATTACCTTCTGCAAGGATATGCTTGACGAGGATCAGTTAGGTACAGCTGTGGCGATGCCTGATACAGCTGATCTGCCTAAGCCTAAAGAAATTAAGGCTATCCTGGATGAATATGTAATCGGTCAGGACGAGGCTAAAAAAACCTTGTCCGTGGCTGTTTACAATCACTATAAACGAATTAACTATGAGCTGCACAATCCTGAAGCTGAAAGAGATGTGGAGCTGCAAAAGTCCAATATCCTCATGCTTGGTCCTACTGGCAGCGGTAAAACTCTGCTGGCACAGACCTTGGCTAAGATCCTGCAAGTGCCCTTTGCTATGGCAGATGCGACTACTCTGACCGAAGCAGGCTATGTAGGCGAGGACGTGGAGAATATTCTCTTAAAGCTGATCATTAACGCTGATTATGATATAGAGGCTGCACAGCGCGGTATTATCTATATCGACGAAATTGATAAAATTGCCCGTAAATCTGAAAATGTTTCTATTACCAGAGACGTTTCCGGTGAAGGTGTACAGCAGGCTCTGCTGAAAATTTTAGAGGGTACTGTTGCCAGCGTTCCGCCTAAAGGTGGCCGCAAGCATCCTC
>ENA-ORLU01001465-ORLU01001465.1-human-gut-metagenome-genome-assembly--contig:-NODE-1465-length-17413-cov-3.540955_pt1 | contig 17413 bp, 18 predicted proteins | sample MGYA00243009_ERZ508833 | MGnify/ENA primary metagenome ERZ508833 (study PRJEB26277, sample SAMN04329763) | human gut metagenome | biome: human-associated habitat | host: Homo sapiens | place: USA...
ACTCTATCTATGAAGTAGGAAACTTGGAAGGCAACGACCAAGGCGAATAAAAATTTTAATTTTTATTCTTTTGTTCTATGAACTTTTTTAATATGAAAAAATATACTATTTATGAATTATAGCAAAAATAAACATAAAAATATTATAAATAAAAGCTTAGTGATATTGTTATTTAAAAGTTAGAATGCTATAATTAACATGAAAGTGAGGTATAGATATGCAGGTTACCTATATAATGTTTCTAGTTTTCCTAGTTTATTTAATCGTAAAAGGAAAAAAAGCATTACATATGCTTCAACAAAATCTATATAATGAAAATAATAGATACTTAAAATGGATTTCAAATAATATCGCAACAGCATTTTTAAATTTAGATATCGTATCTTGTCTTTTCATAATAATAGGTTGTCTATTAAAAAATGATATTTTAATTATCTTATCAATAGCTATTTATGTAGTAGATATGATAAGAATCAAAAAAATAAGAGCAGAAGAACAAGTAAAAAAACCTCTAGTAATTACGGCTAGGGTAAAAAGATTATTAGTAACAATTTCAATTCTTTATTTAATTCCACTTGTAGTAACACTATTAAATAATAATCTAAATTATAGTATGTTAATGGTATCATCTATTATGGTTTATTTAGAATATTTAGTTGTTTTATTAGCTAAAGTTATCAATAAGCCAGTAGAAAGATGTGTTTATTTAAAATACTATCATCAGGCACAAAAGAAATTAAAGTCAATGAGTAATCTATCTGTAATAGGAATTACAGGAAGTTATGGTAAAACTAGTAGTAAAAATATTTTAAGTGATATTTTAAATGTAAAATATATAGCGAGACCAACTCCTAGAAATCTAAATACAGAGTATGGACTTATGATTACAATCAATAATCATTTAGATAAATTTGATGATATATTAATTGCTGAAATGGGAGCATATAGACCAGGTGAAATTAAGACTTTATGCGATATGGTTCACCCTAAATATGGTATTTTAACCCGTGTTGGTACTGCCCATTTAGAAACTTTTAAAACAAGAGAAAATATTCAAAAAACAAAGTTTGAATTAATTGAATCTCTTCCTAGTGATGGGGTAGCCATTTTAAATAAAGATGACGAATGGCAAACAAGCTATCATCTAAAGAATAATGTAGAAGTAGTATGGATAGGAATTACGAATCAAGATGCTGATGTTGTTGCATATAATATAAAGTGTAGTAATAAGGGAAGTACATTTGATATTAAATTTAAAGATGATGATAACTATTATCCATTTGAAACTAAATTATTAGGTAAAAACAATATTTATAATATCTTAGCAAGTGTAGCTTTAGGTAAGAAATTAGGTATGAGTATTAACGAACTACAACAAGGTGTTAGAAAAGTAAGATCAATAGAACACCGTTTAGAGCTAAAAGACTTGGGTAATATTTATATGATAGATGATGCTTATAATTCTAATCCAGTTGGAGCAGAAATGGCAGTTGAAGTATTAAAAATGATGCCAGGAACAAAAGTAGTTGTTACTCCAGGAATGATAGAACTTGGTAATAAACAAGATGAATATAATGAAAAATTTGGTACAGAAATAGCTAGTGCTGCAGATTATGTAATATTAATAGGAAAAAATATTACGAAACCAATTTATAATGGATTAATAAAAGCTGGTTATAAAGAAGATAAAATATTTATTTTAAATAAGGTAGTAGATAGTTATCCATTAATTAATAAATTAAAAGAAAAAGATAAAGATATTTATGCACTATTTGAAAACGATTTACCAGATAGTTATAACGAAGATTAAGGGAGATGTTTGAAATGAAAATTAGATTAGGCGTTATTTTTGGTGGTGAAAGTGTAGAACATGAAGTAAGTATTATTTCAGCTATACAAGCCATGAACAAAATGGATTCAGAAAAGTATGAAATTATTCCAATATATATCACGAAAGATAGACAGTGGTATACAGGCGAAATGTTAAAAGAAATAGAAACTTATAGCGATTTATCATTAATTAAAAGATATGCTAAAAATGTAGTATTATATGAAGATAATGGCAAGTTTGTATTACAGAATAAAAAAGGATTTAGAAGAATTGTAAAAGAAATCGATATGGTATTTCCAATTGTACATGGAACTAATGTAGAAGATGGTGTTTTACAAGGCTACTTAGAATCAATCGGTATTCCATTTGTAGGTGGAGATGTTTATGCATCAGCTGTAGGACAAGACAAAATCTTTATGAAAGAAATTTTTAGAGAAAATGATTTACCGGTTTGTGATTATGCATGGTTTTATGATACAGAATATGAAGATGATAATGAGAAAGTATTAGCCCGTGTTGAAAAGTTAACTTACCCAGTAATTATAAAACCAGCTACTCTAGGAAGTAGTGTTGGTATTAAGACTGCACATAATAAAGAAGAATTAAAAGTAGCTATAGATGAAGCTATTAAATATGATCATAAGATAGTAGTAGAAAAATTAGTAGAGAACTTAATGGAAGTAAATATTAGTGTATTAGGTAACTATAGTAATCAACAAGTAAGTGCTATTGAACAAGTAATACCTACTAAAGATTTCTTAACTTATGAAGATAAGTATTTAGGAAGTAGTAAAACCAAAGGAAAAATAGGTGGTAAGTTTAAAACATCAAAAGGAATGGTATCAACAAGTCGTGTAATACCAGCCCCACTTCCTAAGAAAATGAAAGAAGAAGTTGAAAAAGTAGCAGTAGGAGCTTTCAAAGCACTTGGATCTAGTGGAGTAGTAAGAATAGACTTCCTAGTAGATGAAAAAGAAAAGAAAATTTATATTAATGAAGTAAATAATATACCAGGTTCTTTATCATTCTATTTATGGGAACCAATTGGAAAAGAATATACTGAATTATTAGATGATATGATTAATATTGGTATTCGTGATTATAAGATGAGAATAGCTAAAACACATTCATTTGATACAAATATTTTAAAAGGTTTTGCTGAACATGGTGGACTAAAATGCATGAAAGGTTCTAAAGGTAAATTAAGATAAAAAGGTATAAAAGTATGAGATAAACTTATACTTTTTTCTTTTGTCCAATTGACTTAAAACTAAAATAAAACTATAATAAAGATGTAAATAATGTAAGGAGGATACGATTAATGGAACGAAAAATTTATGCAGATTTACTAAAATGGAAAAAAGACCCTAACAGAAAGCCTTTACTCATTTATGGTAATAAGCAAATAGGAAAAACTTATACAGCAGTTGAATTTGGGGAAAGAGAATATAAAACCGTTTCCTATATTAATAGTGATAACAATTTAGAATTATTAAAAATTATGCAAAAGGAAAGAACAATAGATAAAATTATAGCTAAGCTATCACTTCTTACAGGGGAAAGTATTTTAAAAAACGATACTTTAATTATTATTGATAATGTAATTGATGATGATATTGTAAAGGCTGTTAAAAAGTTTGGAAAAGAGCCTAATGACTATCATATTATTATGATTACTTCTTTAAAAGAAAAACTATTAACTTTTAAAGGCGAAGAACTTCAATATAAATATATGTTCCCAATGGATTTTGAAGAATATTTAAGAGCAGTAGGAAATATTGAATTAATTGATTTTATAAAATCATCATATCGAAGTAATAAACCTATGCCATTTCATAATATAGCGATGGACTATTATGAAGAATTCTTAATTACAGGAGGACTTCCTGAAAGTATAGAAGCAAATATTAGAAAAGAAACAGATTTAAAAATAAGACTTATTCATGAAAAACAACTAGATACCTACAAAAAAGAATTTTTATATTTAAATAATTTAATTGATATTACTCGTTGTAATGAGGTATTAAATATTTTGCCATATCAACTTCTAAAATCTAATAGAAAGTTTCAATATGGGTTAATGAGAACTGGTGGTAGAAGTAAGGATTATGAAAAAGCATTAGAATTCCTATCAGCTAATGGTATTGCTTATAAATGTTATAAAATAAGTGAGGTAAAACCACCACTAAGTAAATGTAAGGATCCAGAAAGCTTTAAATTATACTTAAATGATACAGGAGTATTATTTATGATGATGCATTTATCAAAAATGAAATTATTTACAGATGATAACTTAAAATATATTCTCTATGAAAATAATTTAGCTAGTGCTATTATTTCTAGTGGTTATAACTTATATTATTATCAGTCAGAAGGAAAAGCTGAAGTACCTTTTGTGGTACAAACAAGAGCAGGTAAAGTAATACCAATAGAAATTGTAAATAAAAACCTTTCAAAGGCAAAATCACTATCACTATTCATGAGTAAATTTAATATAACAGAAGCAATTCGTTTTACTGAAGATAACTTTAGCATAAAAAAAGGTATCAAATATGTACCAATTTATGCAGCATTCTGTTTAAAAGAAAATTTATAAATCTACTTGTTTACAAATAAAAATATTATATAATTTAGCTATAAGAAAATAGATTTTAAGTATGTTACTTAAGGACGATGTTTATTTAACTATTGTCCTTTTATTATATGGATTTTGATGATAAATTAACTTTTCTAAAATTCACTAAATTACTACTTTTTTATTTTTAATTTTCTCTTATTTTATTAGTGAAAACACCTATTTTAATGTATTCTAAGTAACATACTTAGAAACCAAGATAGGAGTTATTATGAGTAAGGGTAAGAAGATTTATTTTTTAGTATTATTATTAATTACTATTTTAGTAACGACATTTTATTTTTCATATGCCATATTTTCAAATACGAAAGAAGAACATGGTAAATTAAATATAGTAGCAGGTACATTAAACTATAAGATAGAAAGTAGTGAATTAGATAATGATAGTATTACACTTCCTGCTAATACTAGTAAAGAGATAAAAATCAAGTTAACATCTTTAAATGAAGTGAGTTCTAAATATGAATTATATTATATTTTAGATAAAACAAATGAAAATGTAAGCGTCGGCTATAGTAAAGATACCAAAGATAATGTTTTAGGAACTATTGAAGGAAGTAGTAGTAAGATGATTACTGTTGTTGTTAGAAATGATAGTGATACTAGTAGTAAGGTAACTTTTAAAGTGTTAGGTGGACTAGTTAATAATGAGTTAGATTTAAAAGATGGTAACAGTTTAAATAAAGAATTAGCATTATGTAATTACGAAAAAGGTTATGTATGGAATTTTGATTATACAGGAGGAGAACAAGAATTTACTACACCATGTAGTGGTGAATATAAATTAGAAACTTGGGGAGCACAAGGCGGAACTGCATATGTTAACCATGATTCAACAGGAGGTGTTGGTGGTTATTCTTATGGTAATATTTTATTGAATAAAAATAGTTCAATATATATCAATGTTGGTGGTAGTGGAGTTTCTAATAATAATAGTAAAAGCAGTATAGCAATTGGTGGATATAATGGTGGTGGAGCAGGAGGCGGATATAATAAGACGATTTATGGAGAAATTTGGACTGGTTCAGGTGGTGGCGCTACACATATGGCTATAAAAAGTGGACAATTATCTGCCTTTGAAAATTATATAAACAATATTATTATAGTTTCAGGTGGAGGTGGTGGTGGATATTACCATAATAATTCTAATTTAAAATCGTGGGGTCCAGGTGGTGCTGGAGGAGGTGTGATTGGAGGTAAAGGAAAAACTTATGGAAATTACAACCCTGGTTTAGGTGGTACTCAAACTGGATTTCAATTGACAAAAGATAATGCTGGATATCCACCTAAATTTGGTGCTGGTGGATATGGAGAGCTATGCTATGATCAATTAGGAAATCACACTAACGGTGGAGGTGGTGGATTATATGGTGGTTCTGCAGCCATACATGCTGGTGCTGGAGGCGGATCTGGTTACATAGGTAATCCACTTTTAACTAATAAAACCATGTACTGCTACAATTGCGAAGAATCCACTGAAGAATCCACTAAAACCATTTCTACTACTTGTATTAGTGAAACTCCTACTGAGAATTGTGGTAAACAAGGAAATGGTTATGCTAGAATTACTTATTTAGGAAACTAAAAAAATTAAATTTTATGTATTTTGATAAATTAAGATAAAAAGTAGAACTAATTTTAGATTTTCTTTTAGTGAATTTTTAAAATTAGTTTTTATTATGTTCTAGTTTTCTAAAATTAGCCATTTTACAACCCCCTAACTTTCTGTTATATTATGTTTGGTTGAAGTTATATTAGTAATTTTGAATTTAAATAAACCGTGAAAAAATAATTGCATCTAACATTCAAACAAAATATAATAAAACAAGTCAGGAAGTGGTAGTATGTTAAATGTTGAATGTGAAAAAGATATTTATAATTTATTAGACAGAATAGATATTGAAAAAGGTAAAAATTATTATAAGAATTATATTGAATATATTGACTGTGATGAAAAAAATGATATTACTACTCATTCTTTTCTTGTAGAATCTGAAAGAACCTATGATTATTATAATGTTGAAGTGATAGTAAAAGATAATCATATCGTTGATCAAAGCTGTGACTGTCCTCAGCATAATCTTTATGGCAGTTGTAAACATGTTGCCGCTTGCATACTAAACTATCAAGATGACATTTATCAAATTATGAAAGAAGAAAAGGAATTTCAAATATCCAAATATATTTTAGATGAATTTTATCGCCCTGATAAAAAATCTGATATTCATTTAAAAAAACAGTTATTCCTAGAAATAGAATTAACCTTTAATGATGGTTATCGACATAGTGTTTCAATGGCATTTAAAATAGGTGAAAAAAGGTTATATAATTTAAATAATAAAATGAGTAGATTTTTAAGTACATATGAAGAAGGAGAAGGAAAAGTAGTTTTTGGAAAAAATTTTACTTATGATCCACAAATTCATTTCTTTTCTAAAGAAGATGAGCAGGTAATTTCTTATTTATTAAGTATTTATAAAGGAAATAGATATGCAGACTTTAGATGTTTTTCTGTATCAACTAAACTATTTGATAGTTTTTTAACACTCCTAAAAAATAGAAAAATTCTTATTGTAGGTCATGGTTATATTGATGAAATAAAAGAAGAAAATCCTATTAAGTTTACTCTATCACAAAAAGATGATATTTATAAATTAGAATATAGAAGTAAAGATTATGACTTCTTAATGGCAAATGGTTCTTATATAAAAAAAGATAATATCTTATATCATACTCCTGAAAAAGTATCTAGAATCATTTCTATTTTAAAACAGAATAGGTTGAATAAATTAGTCTTTAAAAATGAAGACTTAGATAAATTTAGTAATGGCATTTTACCAGAAGTTAAATCTAATATAAAGCTAGATAAAACAGTAGAAGATAAAATTAAGATAGGTGTAAAACCTACTGCTAAAATATATCTAGATTTAAAAAATGCTCTTGTTATAGCTAATGTCAAATTTATCTATAATGATAAAGAAATTTCATATTTTGATACTAATAACAGTATCATAAGGGATAGTGAACATGAAAATGAAGTAATAGAAACTATGTTACAGTATGGCTTCATTATTGATAAAAATGCCATTTATATAGATAATTTAGATACTATTGGACAATTACTAGAAGAAAATTTAATAGAATTAGCTAAAAAATATGAAGTATTTACATCAGATAAAATGAAAGATACGAAAGTATTAAAAGAAACTAAAATTCAGTCAAGTTTTTCTATCGGTCATGATAATATCATGAAGTATGAGTTTGATTTAGGTAACATTAAAAATGATGAAATTGTGAATGTATTAGAAAGTCTAAAAAATAAGAAAAAATATTATCGTCTTAAAAGTGGTGACTTACTAGACTTAGAAAATAATGAAGAATTAACACAACTAGAAAATTTAATGGAAGATATGGAAATATCTAATAAAGATTTAAAAAATGGTAGTGGAACAATTCCTAAATATAGAGCAATTTACTTAGATAGTGTAAAAAAAGATAAATATGATATTATAAAAACGAATAATTTATTTGATGAATTAATAAATAACTTTTCATCTTATCGTGATGCTAACATTACTTTATCATTAAAAGATAAGAAAGTCTTAAGAGATTATCAATTACTAGGTGTAAAATGGTTATACAATATTTATAAGTGCGGCTTTGGTGGAATTCTTGCTGATGAAATGGGACTTGGTAAATCAATCCAGTTAATTTATTTAATTAAACAAATATTACTAGAAAAGAAAGATGCCAAAATCTTAATTGTAGCTCCTACTTCATTAATCTATAACTGGAAAAATGAGTTTGATAAATTTGCAAGCGATATATCATATAAGGTATTAGCTGAAAACAAAACAGTAAGAAAAGAAGAATTAGAACATCTAGATGATTATAATGTACTAATTACTACTTATGGTCTAGTAAGACAAGATCAAGAAAAATATAAAGAGATGAATTTTGAATTAATAGCTATTGATGAAGCACAAAATATTAAAAATCCAAATGCCCAAATGACGAAAGTAGTAAAATCATTAACTGCAAATACAAAATTAGCATTAACGGGTACACCACTAGAAAATTCTGTTTTAGAATTATGGAGTATATTTGACTTTATTATGCCAGGTTATTTAGCAAATATGGTTAACTTTAGAAAAAAATATAATATTAAAAATGTTGATGATGATAGTTTAAAACAATTAAATCACTTAAATGATCAAATAAAACCGTTTATATTAAGAAGAAAGAAAAAAGATGTGGTAACAGAATTGCCTGATAAAATAGAAAACAATATTTATATTGATTTAAATTCTGAACAGAAAAAATTGTATGTAGCTCAACTTGAAAAAACCCAAAAAGAATTGGATAATATTTTAAGTACAGAGGGATTTAAGAAAGGTAATTTCAAAATACTTCAACTTCTTACTAAATTAAGACAACTTTGTATAGACCCTAGAATCGTTTATGAAAACTACCAAGGTGGAAGTGCCAAAATAGAAAACTTAGTGTCTATTGTAAAAGAAATTATTGAAAACGGACATAAAATTTTACTATTCACAAGCTATAAAACAGCTCTAGATATTGTGAATAAAGAGTTTACAAATAATAATATTTCAACTTATGTAATCGATGGTAGTGTTTCTTCTAAAAAAAGAATGGAACTTGTAAATAAATTTAATGAAGACAATACGAATGTTTTTCTAATTACTTTAAAAGCAGGAGGAACAGGATTAAATTTAACGAGTGCTGATGTCGTAATTCATTTAGACTTATGGTGGAATCCACAAGTAGAAAACCAAGCTACTGATAGAGCACATAGAATTGGACAAAAAAATAAGGTAGAAGTAATCAAGTTAATTTGTAAAGGAACTATCGAAGAAAGAATACTAGAACTTCAAAATAAGAAAAAAATACTAAGTGATAAATTAATTGAAGGAGAAGATAGAGATCAAAATATTATCTCTCAATTAACAGAAAAAGATATTAAGAAATTATTATCAATTGATAATGAAGAAGAGGAGTAGGAGAACTTCTTTTCTTTTTTCTTGAAAAAAATCAAGTTTTATGGTAAAATACAGCACATATTGAAAAGGGGTGTTGATAATGTACGATATATTTTTAAGTATTGATGAAAATACTAAGCTTGAAGAATTAGAAAAAATAGTTAGGTACAATATCGGAAAAGCAAATATTTTAAGAGAGAAAATTAAAGAACTTGATAAAGTGGAAATGCTAACAGAAAAAAGAAGTAATGAAATAAAAGAAATACAAAAAGAAGAAGAAGTTGATAGTGAAGAAATAGAAGAAGAAGAGTACATATATTACTATCGAAATATGAAGAAAGAAATAAAAAAGGCTACTAATCAAGAAGAAATAATAGACGCTATTTTAGATACTCTTCCTAGTTGTGAAAATAAAAGCTATTCTAGTATTGTAAATAGAATAAAACTTGAATTATTAAAAGAAATTCACGACTTAGATATGATGTTAACTGAAGAAGATACTAAAAATGATGTTGATTTGATAGAAGAAGTAAATAAAGAAAAGTCACGAATTCAAGGCTATATAGATACTATTTACTATATTCAAACAGAAAAAAAAGAAATTCAAGTAGAAAAAGCTATCAATACAGAAAATAAATTAATCTTTTTAGAAACTGCAACAGGCTCTATTTATGCTGAAAATGATTTATTTTCAATACCAGAAGAATACTATCAAACTTTTAAAGAACTATTATTAACAATTAAAAAAGGAACTTTTAAAAATGTAAGAACTTTTAGTAGTAATCATAAAACATTAAATAGTATTAGTGAGGTAAAAGATTTTAAAACTAGAGTTGTGTTTGAAAGATTAGGAAAGAATACTTACGCTATTATTGATATCTTTGTTAAGAAAAGTGATAATGATGCGGGATATCGAACTGCTTTAGTAAATAGAGTAGATTACTATAAGAAAACTAAGTCTTACTTACAAGAAATGATAAAAGATGATACCTTCTTAGAGAAGAATAGGAAAATTGAAGAGAATTTAATAAATGGATTAGAAAATAAAAAATTAATTAAAACTGGTAAAGGGGGTAATCAGAGTGGAAAGTAAATATCAAGAACTATTAATAAAAATTGATGGAAGAATAAAAGAACTTTCTTATGAATTAGAAAATGATAATAATACCAGGACTGAATACTTAAGTACCTTTTTTGAAAAATGTAGTCTTAAAGATATGTCAACTATTTTCAATATTTCAAGTAGTGAATTATTATTAGCTCTATTATTAGAAGCAGATAGAAAAACAGATGCAAATGAATTAATAGATAAAGTAAAAGAAGTAAAAGATTATATTGATCATATGGCTATGGATGAATTAATAAATGCTTGTGGTATTAGTAGTGATAAGCAGATAAGTGAAACATTAAAAAGAATAGAAGAAGCTATACAGAATTTACCCAAGACAAATTTATTAAAATTTATGTCAGATAAAAGGGTAAAGAATATCAATAAAACTCTAGAATTAAAACTTAGCGGTTATGAAGAGTTCCTAACATTTATGAAATTATTAAAACTACTAGAAATAATTGATAAAAATGAGAATTTATATATATTATTATTCATTGCTGACATTCATCAAGAAAAAAATAATGATATAAATGATTATGAAAAAATATTAAGTAAAAGTTATGATCAAACAACAATTAATAAAATTTTAGCTACATGTATAAACCAAAAGAAAGTTGAAAAATCCTTAACCAATTTATATAGCTATTATAGAGAAATAGAAAAAGAAGAAAATTTCAAAACTAAAACTCGTACTAAAAAGATTTATCGTTATATAGAATTAAAAGAAATTTTGGAAAAAGAATCTAAAAAGAAAGAAATTACGAATATAGATTATATTCTTGATAAAGTATTAGATGATGATATTAAAAGATTATGTTTAGAGTACATATATTCACATAACGAAAAGTATTATGAAGAACTATATCAAGAATATTCCTATAAGAGTGAAAATCCTATTAAGAAATATATTAGTTACTTTAATACACTAGGAATAAACTTTTTAGAAATCGAGGAACAAACACAAAAACAAATTATGGCATTTTCATTAGAAATATTAAAAAATCAAATCAAACAATTACCGAATATTTCTTTTGATAAAAACATATTAATAGCAATTTCTAGCAGAAATTCATTACCAGTTATTGAAGAATTAAACAAACTGTTAAAAACAAACTATATTGATTTAGCTTTATTATCTATGAATCAAAATATATACTGCGATGAAAATATCTTTAAAAAACCAAAAAGCAAATATTAGAACCTTAGAGAAATCAAAAGTAAATATTAGAGAATTAGAAAATAAACAGATTTTATTAACATCAAATGCCATTCTATCAAAAAATATAGAATTATTAAAAAAACTAGACATCTCTTTAAAAGGATTAAATAATTTAGACATGTTAGCAAAAGAAGATTTAGTAGAAGAAATATCATTGTTTGTAGAAATCGGTTTTGAAACAGAATTAGTAAAACAACCGGCCTTATTAAATAGTGATAAAAATTTAGTAAAGCGTATCTTAATATCTGAATCCGTTGGAGAAGACATTTATGATAATGGTTATGTAAAAGAAAGTATTATAAATAAAGATAGCTTCTTTGTATCAGATAATGAAGTAGATCAATATCTATTTGATAGAGATAATAGTAATTATCATTCTAACCATGTTATTATATTTGAAGAAAACTCTAAATCACCATTTAGTTATGATATTGAAGGAATCAAAGTACCTAAATTAAAAGTAGAAAATTTAAGTATTTCACTAGAAAATTTAGTTTGTACTTCTGTGTACTCAAAAGAAGAAATAAAAGTATTAGAAAAACACAGTAAAAATAAGTAGAGAAACTAGACTTTTCTCTACTTATTGACTGAAAAAATAGTAAAAAATGCTTGCTTTTCTTATAAATACTGTGATATACTTTTAACTGTGTGGCTGCTTAGATGTGTGAGGTTGCTGATACGCCAGGTTAAGTTGTTAAAATTTACTTAGCGAATTCAGGTTTTTACACGGAGCAAGTCTATACTAGATATAGGCGAAGGGAGGATTCAAAATGTCAAAAGACAAAGTTCGCATAAGATTAAAGGCATATGATCATAGAATTCTAGACAATGCTGCAAAGAAAATAGTTGAAACTGTAAAACGTTCTGGAGGAGAAATTAGTGGACCAGTACCACTTCCAACAGAAATTGAAAAGTTCACTATTTTACGTGCTGTACACAAATACAAAGACAGTCGTGAACAATTTGAAATGCGTACACATAAGAGACTTATTGATGTCAAGAACCCAAGCAAGGAAACTATTGATGCATTAGCACATTTAGATTTACCAAGCGGTGTTGATATTCAAATCAAAGTTGAACAAAATTAATTAGGAGGAAGAAAATGAAAGGAATCTTAGGGAAAAAGATAGGAATGACTCAAGTTTTCACAAAAAATGGTAAGTTAATTCCTGTTACAGTCATTGAAGTTGAACCAAATGTTATAACTCAAATTAAAACAGTTGAAAAAGACGGATATGATGCAATCCAATTAGGATGCGAAACAGTAAGAGCAAAAGTAAGCAACAAAGCTAAAATTGGTCATACAAACAAAGCAAACACTGAACCTAAGCGCTTCTTAAGAGAAATCAGGGGAGTAAATGTTAATGATTACACATTAGGTCAAGTAATTGATGCAAGTCTATTTACAAAAGGAGAAATCGTTGATGTAAGTGGAGTTAGCAAAGGTAAAGGCTTCCAAGGTGTTATCAAACGTTATAACCAATCTCGTGGACCAATGGGACACGGTTCTCAATATCATAGAGGTGTTGGTTCATTAGGTACAATGTTACCAATGCACGTTTTAAAAGGTAAAAAATTACCAGGTCATATGGGTAATGTAGCATGTACAATTCAAAATCTTGAAGTTGTAGATGTTGATTTAGAAAATAATGTTATCTTAGTAAAAGGTAACGTACCAGGTCCTAAAAAATCTTTAGTTATGATTAGAACATCAGTTAAAAAAGGTGAAAAAGTAAATGAAACAGAAGAATTAATTTCTTATGTTGAAGTTACAGAGACACCGGTTGAAGCTGCTAGCGAAGTTGCATCAACTGAAGTAACTGAAGAAAATCAAATAGAAGTAAACGAATAATCACTGCATATTAAAACAAACAAAAATTTTAAATTGTAGTGAAAGGAGGAATTAAAGATGGAAAAACTAAAGGACATTAAATTAAATAAAGAATTACTTAATATTGAACCAAATGAAAAAGTTTTATATGATGCCATCATTTTACAAAGAGCATCATTAAGACAAGGAACTCACTCAACAAAAAATCGTAGTGAAGTAAGCGGTGGTGGAAGAAAACCATGGCGTCAAAAAGGAACAGGACATGCTCGTCAAGGTTCTATCCGTGCAGTACAATGGGTAGGTGGAGGAAGATATGGTACTCCAGTTCCAAGAGATTACTCAAAGAAACAAAATAGAAAAGAAAGAAGATTAGCTTTACAAACAGCTTTCTTAAATGTATACAACAATAAACAATTAGTAGTAGTTGATTCTTTATCTGTAGCTACACCAAAAACGAAAGAAATGACTACTATGCTTAATACATTAGAATTAGCTGATAAAAAAGTATTAATCGTCGTAAAAGAATTAGAAGAAAATTTAATTTTAGCTTCTCGTAACTTAGGAAATATTGCATTATTAGAACCAACTGAGTTAAATGTATTAGATTTAAGTTATGCAGATGTTGTATTAACAACAAAAGAAGCATTAGAACAAATTGAGGAGGTGCTTAGATAATGGATACTAAATATTTAGAAATCATAAAAGCGCCAGTAATTACTGAAAAATCAGCTAATTTAGGTCAAAATAAAGGACAATATGTTTTTAAAGTTGATTCTAGAAGTAATAAAACAGAAATCAAACAAGCAATTGAAAAATTATTTAACGTAAAAGTAGAAGAAATTCGTACAATCAACGTTAAACCAAAGAAAAGAAGAGTTGGACGTTACGCTGGACTTACAAACCGTACTAAAAAGGCAATTGTAACACTAGCAGAAGGACAATCAATCGAACTTAATTAAAAGGAGGGTTACTCATGTCAGTAAGAAACTATAAGCCTAATACTCCTGGACAAAGAAAAAGAAGTACATTAGTGAATGAAGAAATTACTAAAAGTACTCCTGAAAAAAGTCTAGTAGTAAGCTTAAAGAAAAACGGTGGTCGTAACAATCAAGGAAGAATTACTGTAAGACATCAAGGTGGCGGAGCTAAAAGAAAGTATCGTATCATTGATTTCAAACGTAATAAATTTGATATTCCAGGTACTGTTGCTAGTATCGAATACGACCCAAATAGAACTGCAAATATTGCATTAATTAATTATAACGATGGTGAAAAGAGATATATCATCGCTCCAAAAAAACTTAGTGTAGGAGATGTTATCGTATCAGGAGAAACTGCTGATATTAAAGTAGGAAATGCACTTCCTATTATGAATATTCCAGTTGGTACTATGATTCATAATATCGAACTTCGTCCAGGTAAAGGTGGAGAATTAGCACGTAGTGCTGGTGCTTCAGCTCAAATTCTAGGACGTGAAGGAAACTATGTAATGGTAAGACTTTCAAGTGGTGAACAAAGATTAATTTTAGGAACTTGTTATGCTACTATTGGTGAAGTTGGTAATGAAGATCAAAGCCTTGTAAGATTAGGAAAAGCTGGACGTAGTCGTCATTTAGGAATTCGTCCTACAGTACGTGGTTCAGTTATGAATCCTAACGATCACCCACATGGTGGTGGAGAAGGTCGTGCACCAATCGGTCGTAAAGGACCTGTTACTCCTTGGGGTAAACCAGCACTTGGATATAAAACAAGAAAGAATAAAGCGTCTGATAAATTTATCGTTCGTCGTCGTAATAGTAAGTAAAGGAGGAGATTATTATGGCAAGAAGTGCAAAGAAAAAACCTTATGTATTTGAAAGATTATTAACTAAGGTTGAAAAGTTAAATGAAACTGGAAAAAAAGAAGTCATTAAAACATGGTCACGCCGTTCAACAATCTATCCTGCATTTATTGGACATACATTCGCAGTACATAATGGAAAAGAATTTATTCCAGTATATGTTACTGAAGATATGGTAGGACACAAACTTGGAGAATTTGCATTAACTCGTAAGTTTGGTGGACATGGCGACAATAAGAAAAAATAGTGACTAGGAGGAGAAAAATATGGAAGCAAGAGCAATCGCAAAGACTCTTAGAGTATCACCTATTAAAGCTCGTTTAGTAGTAGATTTAATTCGTGGTAAAAATGTTAACGATGCATTAGACATCTTAAACAATATGAATAAAAAGCCTGCTCGTCTTACAAAAAAAGTTCTTGAATCTGCTATTTCTAACGCTGTTAACAATAATGGCGCAAAACAAGAAGAACTTTATGTAAAAGAAGCAAGAGTAGATGCTGGTCCAGTGATGAAAAGACATATGTTTGACTCACGTAGTCACATTGGACATAACGATAAAAGAACAAGTCACATCGTAATCGTTGTGGCAACTAAGTAGTTAAAGGAGGGTCAAGAGAAATGGGACAAAAGGTAAATCCTAATGGACTAAGACTTGGAATTAACAAGGATTGGGACTCAAAATGGTATGCTAATAAAAAAGATTTTTCTAAATATTTAGCAAACGATGTTAAAATCCGTAACTATTTTGAAAAAAATCAAAAGTCTAATGGAATTAGCAAAGTTCAAATCGAAAGAAATTCTAAGAGAACAGAAATTATTGTTCATACATCAAAACCTGGTGTTATCATTGGTCGTGGTGGAGAACAAATTGAAGCAATGAAAAAAGATTTATCTAAGTTAGTAAACGAAGATATTCAAATTTCTATTGTGGATATCAAAAAACCTGATATGAACGCACAAATCGTTGCTGACTCAATCGCAGCACAAATTGAAAACCGTGCATCATTCAGAATGGCTCAAAAAAGAGCTATCCGTAACGCTATGAAATCTGGCGCTAAAGGTATTAAAACATTAGTATCTGGACGTTTAGGTGGAGCTGATATGGCTCGTAGCGAAGGATATACAGAAGGAACAATTCCTCTACATACTTTAAGAGCAGATGTTGATTATGCTACAAGTGAAGCAGATACAACATTTGGAAAAATTGGAGTTAAAGTATGGATTTATAAAGGAGAAATACTTCCTTCAAAAAAGACTAAAGGAGGTAATTAATTATGTTAATACCATCAAGAACTAAATATCGTCGTGTTCATAGATTACCTTACGAAGGTCATGCTAAAGGAAATACAACTCTAACAAATGGAGAATATGGACTTATGGCTAAAGAGGGTGCTTGGATTACAGCAAACCAAATCGAAGCAGCTCGTGTAGCTATGACACGTTATATGAAGCGTGGTGGAAAAGTATGGATTAATATTTTCCCACATATGCCATTAACAAAGAAACCTATTGGTACTCGTCAAGGTAAAGGTAAAGGTAACGTTGAGTACTGGGTAGCCTTAATCCAACCGGGTAAAGTACTTTATGAAATGGATGGTGTGTCAGAAGAGATCGCAAGACAAGCATTTGCATTAGCAGCTGCTAAATTGCCAATCAAGACTACCTTCGTAACTAAGACGGTGATGTAATGAAAGCTCAAGATTTACGTACAAAAAGTGTTGAAGAGCTGAATAATGAATTAGTGAACCTTTCAGGTGAACAATTCAAATTGCGTATGCAAACAGCCACCGGTCAGCTTCAACAAACCCATCAGGCTAAACAAGTGCGTCGTGATATCGCACGTGTTAAAACCATTTTAACTGAGAAGGCGGGTGAGTAATGACTGATAAAATTCGTAGCGTACAAGGTAAAGTTGTTAGCGACAAAATGGAAAAATCTTTCGTT
>ENA-ORLU01001466-ORLU01001466.1-human-gut-metagenome-genome-assembly--contig:-NODE-1466-length-17371-cov-3.431595_pt1 | contig 17371 bp, 10 predicted proteins | sample MGYA00243009_ERZ508833 | MGnify/ENA primary metagenome ERZ508833 (study PRJEB26277, sample SAMN04329763) | human gut metagenome | biome: human-associated habitat | host: Homo sapiens | place: USA...
GTACACACGATCACCGTCTTTGTATAGATCCAGGTAGATCGATTCATTCCCGTTAGCCAGTTTCTTTGTACGAATACGTACCGGCTCTTTAACTTTGACTTGCTTTGCCATATCGTTACTTTATTTGTTACCCACCGTAAAGATAAGTAACATTTCCGTTCACGGGTAACAAACGAGTAACAAAAGTAACAAAAAAAAGAGCTAAACAAAGGAAAACACGTTGTTCCTATTTAGCTCTTATATTACTTATAAAACACTAATATTTAGTATTTTATTTAACTTTTGCTTTACTCTTATTTTCTTTGATTTTTCGGATAGGTCTTTCAAAACCGGTCAACCCCTCCATATAAGTACCCAGCCATAACTTGCCATCCAAATCTTTCGCCATACTAATCACGACATCGCCGGAGATAGCGTTCTCGCTTTCCCGCCCCGCCCGGTAGCGGACATACTCCCCGGTTTCCCGATCGTAACGTAATAGGCCGTTTCCGCTAGTACCGATCCACAGATCCCCTTCTTTATCTTCTACGATACAATTAAAGTCATTGTTAAAGATATCCCGCATCAACTCCAAAGGGTACCGGATAGTCTGGAATTTAAAAATGCTCTCATGATAATAGTTGATGCCGTTTTTATAAGTGCCGGCCCACATAATCCCCGTATCATCCCGATACAAGCAGATCACGCTATTCTGGCTCAAACTCGTTTGGTTAAACGGGTTATTTCGTATATAACGCATCCGGTCCAGACGTTTATCCAAGATATTGATACCGCCATGATCGGTAGCGATCCAGATATTACCGTTCATATCCTCCGCCACGTCACGCACCATTATAGAGGATAAAGCGACCGGGGGTTCGGTCGTATAATGTTTCCACTCCTTGCTTTTGGGATTTAGGCGAAAGAGACCTCTACTATATCCGGGATTTAAGAAAAACCACAGATCCCCGTCACTATCGGCGAACACATAGAATAACTGGGCATTCGCATATTGAGTCAGATACTCATCCCGATAGACAGGTTCTCCGGATGCCTTATCGATCCCCTCTACCACTCCCGAGGTATGGACTACATATAGACGATCGCCCACGTCACTCATATCACAAACCCGGCCATCCTCTTTATTTAGCGGATACGAATAAATTTTTCCCCTCGCTTGATCATAACGGCAAAATTCATTCGTATAGGTAGCGAAATAGAGTTGTTTATCATTGTCGACAAATATCTTAGCGGGAGGATTCTCTAGACGTAAGCTATCTAATATTTCCTTCTCCGGAATAAAACGGTCATTACCGGGCTCATATACGCAAAGTTGGTTCGTATTATAGGTAATCCAAATACGCCCATCGGCGGTTTCTTGAAGCTCGGAGACATGCTCCTCCCTAAAAGGCAACCCGCTTTCCTTGTATTTATAATGCTTAAACTCATACCCATCAAAACGGTTCACCCCAGAAGTGGTACCCAACCACATAAACCCCTTCCGGTCTTTCAGGATACAAGTGATCTCATTGGAAGACAGACCGTCCTGTACTCCCAGACGGTTGAAAAGAATATCTTCCGCCGCAAGTCCGGACCCCAATATTCCCCAAGACAGGATCATTATGATACAGAGTAGAGTTTTCGTTTTCATACTTAGCAAATATAGATATTTCCCGAGAACGAACCAAACCAACCGGTATCTAATTCTGCTGCAATGCGGGTTGCAGTAAACATACACGTAAAGTATCCATATATAAGAACATGATTATTAAAAATTATCCCGTACATTTGTCTTTCGATTGGAATTGAAACGAATAAGGCGCAATGATTGTTGTAAGAGATTTTGACAGACTGAAAGGAAAGGAACTGGTAGCTACGATCGGATTTTTCGATGGTGTGCATCTAGGACACCGTTTTTTAATCGACGAGATGAAAGAGATAGCCAAAGCACGTAACCTGCCATCGGCCGTAATCACCTTCCCGGAACATCCCCGGGCCGTATTGCATGCGGATTACCAACCGAAGCTATTAAATTCTTTCGAGGAAAAGTTACAGCAATTAGAGACTACCGGAGTAGATTATTGCATCGTATTGGATTTTACGATCGAGCTATCCCGGCTCTCGGCCAAGGAATTCATTACCTCTATTTTAGCGAAGAGCCTGCATGTAAAGACCTTATTGATCGGATATGACCATCGTTTCGGGCACGATCGGACGGATGGCTTCGAGCAATATGTCGTTTATGGCACCGAATGTGGTATCGAGGTGCTGAAGGCATCTCCCTATGACGAAGGGAATACGGCCGTCAGCTCTTCCGAGATCCGGAAATTACTTCAAGCCGGAAATGTAGCGGAAGCCGCTTATTTACTGACCTATCCCTATCAATTGCTGGGCCATATCGTCAGCGGCTATAAAGTAGGACGCACGCTAGGATTTCCCACGGCGAATATACGGGTAGATGAGCCTTTTAAAGTCATTCCGGGTATTGGCGTATATGCCGTATGGGTGGAGGTGGAAGGCGAACGATATAAGGGAATGCTTTATATCGGTGACCGTCCGACACTCAAGAATGGGAAGGGCATATCCATGGAGGTCAATATTCTGGATTTCTCCGGAGATATCTACAATGATAGCATTCGTGTCTCATTCGTTCAATACGTACGCAGAGACATCAAATTCGATTCCTTAGAAGAATTGAAAGCCCAACTGGAGAAAGACAGATGCACCGTAAATAATTTATTATAATATGGAAAGATATTACGAAGCGATTGATTTATTAAAAGGCATGATCTCCCGTCCGTCTTTCAGCCGGGACGAGACCGCCGTAGCGGATTTCCTGCAAGCAGAATGGCAAAAGGCCGGACAAAAGGTGTTCCGCAAAGGCAACAACCTGTGGATCATCGCCCCGGATTTCGATTTCGGTAAACCGACCCTTTTACTCAACTCCCATATAGACACCGTCAAGCCCGCTTCCGGTTGGACCAAAGACCCGTTCACTCCCGAAGAGACCGAGGATGATCAATTATATGGACTGGGCAGTAACGATGCCGGGGCGAGCGTAGTCTCCCTCTATGAAGCCTTCTGCATCTTAAGCGAGAAAGAGCAACCTTATAATCTAATCTTCCTCGCGTCTTGTGAGGAAGAGGTATCCGGGAAGAATGGCATTGAAAGCGCATTGGCCGAGCTTCCTCCTATCTCCTTCGCTGTCGTAGGTGAACCCACGGGTATGCAACCCGCCGTAGCCGAGAAAGGGTTAATGGTACTGGATTGCACCGCTATCGGAAAGGCCGGACATGCCGCACGTAATGAGGGCATCAATGCCATCACTTTAGCGATGAAGGATATAGAATGGTTCAGCACCTATCAATTCCCGGAGAAAAGCGACTTCCTCGGACCGGTGAAAATGACTGTCACCATCATCCATGCCGGTACGCAACACAATGTCGTTCCCGATAAATGCGAATTCACAGTAGATATTCGCACCAACGAATTTTATACGAACGAACAGTTATTCGAGCTAATCAAGGAAAAGGTTCATTGTGAGATCAAGGCCCGCAGCTTCCGCCTTAGCTCCACCCGCACGGATCTGGATCATCCTTTTGTGCGACGGGCGATCTTGATGGGAAAAGAGCCTTTCGGCTCTCCTACGCTTAGCGACCAAGCCTTGATGCGTTTCCCCTCCGTAAAGATAGGGCCGGGAAACTCGGCACGTTCCCATTCCGCGGACGAATACATCAAGGGACCGGAGATCCGGGAAGCGATCGATACCTATGTAAGGTTACTGAATGGATTACAACTATAGCTTATGTTAAAAAAGATACTGGGGACAATAGGCTCGCGTTATCTGATAGCCTTCCTTAACCTAGCGCTGATCTTCATCAACGCAAAGGTACTGGGAATCGAGGGCGTGGGGATGATCGGGTTGATCGTGGCCTCGGTAAATATAGCGGTAATCGTCAACGGGATTTTATGCGGGAATACGATTGTCTATTTCATGAACCGTTACTCCATGCGGACAATTTTCCTTCCCGCATATCTGTGGACACCTATCGGCTCTTCCCTAGCTTGCGGCTTCATGTATCTTACCGGGCTTTTACCCACCGGCTATCGGCTGGATATCTTCTTGTTGGCGATCTTGAGCTCTACGGTAAACGCCAATGCCCGCTTCTTGTTGGGTAAAGACAACATCAAAGGGTTTAATCTCACGTTTATATTGCAAGGAGGACTGCTATTTTTCGTCTTACTCTATTTCTATTATATATTGAAGCGCCCGGACGTACGGTCGTATGTCTGGGGATTATATGTCACGAACGGCATAGCCTTTATTGCCAGCCTATCGATGCTTGTTCCTTATTTCTTAAAGGAGACATCCCGGTCTTCCGGCAAATCACTCTACGGTCTATTAAAAGAAATGTTTGCCTACGGCCTGTGGGCCGGTGCGGACGGGTTGGCGGAAACCTGTACTACCCGACTCAATTATTTCTTGATACAACGTTTCGCCGGGTTGGGAAGCGTAGGCTTGCTAGATGCTGGGACCAAGATCTCCGAGAGTGTATGGAATATTAGTCGCAGCGTAAGTTTCATCGAATACAGTAGCGTGGCCAAGACCTCAGAGGCAACGGAACAAAAACGTATTACCTTACAGCTTTTCAAATTGACCTTTTGCGCTTTAGCCCTCGTGATGGGATGTATCCTATTGGTACCGGAATGGATATATACGGATTATCTTTTCAGCGCCGAGTTCAAAGGCATACGTAAAGTGATAGGCGGATTATCGATCGGAATCGTAGCGTTAGGCTGCAACAGCATCATCAGCCATTATTTCATCGGCAGCGGAAAGATCCGGTACAGTACGGCAAGCTCGTGCGTAGGGCTTATTGCCTTATTAATCTCCGGCTTTTTACTCATCCCGTCTTACGGGGTCGTAGGTTCCGCTATCACGACCAGTATCGCCTTTACCTCTATGCTGGTTTTCTCATTGACGGTCTTCTCCCGGCAAACACTTACACGCTGGAATGAGTTCCTTCCGAACAAAAAAGACTTCCAAGCTTGCAGAATTCATATACAAAAATCCTTGTAATTCTATCACGAATTTTATCGATAACGCCATCAAGTTCACGGAAAAGGGGACAATTACGCTTGAAATGATTTCGTGCAAGATACAGGTCTCGGGTTATCAAAACATGGACTGTACCTTATAAACAAACTCCATCCAAACCCAATAACGGATCGCTTTTCCTAAGAACATGGAGATCGCCACGACCCATATATTAGCCCGCAAGAAACCTAGAGCGACAGCGATAAAATCACCGATACCGGGAAGAAAAACAAAGAAGCCCATCCAAGAGCCTTTTCCCTTGATCCAATCCTGCACCTTCTGTAGTTTTACCGGATCGAGTTTGAGGTATTTCTCGATCCACTCTACCTTTCCCAGCATCCCCAGCCAATAGCAGCTCATTCCACCTAAGAAATTACCAAGCGTAGCAGCGATCATGCAAGGCCAATATGCCGAACCCGCCAATAATACACCCGTCAATACGACCTCACTGCTAAACGGCAAGATCGTAGCCGCTAAGAAAGAAGCGATAAACACCCCGATATACCCGTAGGCTATAAGAAATTCCATATACGTATCATTAATAATGCGATAAACATAACTACCGAGAAATGGAACAGCCAAAAGATATATTTCCCCCGGTTCACCGTAAAAAAATGGGCGATCAAGATAGACGCCGGAACACAGGCCATTTCCAGAAATTCCTCGGACGACTGCTCATAGATAAAGAACAATCCAAACGACCAAATGGCCATGACAATCAGAAAAGAAAGAAACTGACGAGTACGCAAATTATCCTCATACTCATGTGTAACGATGTTTAATGAGGCAATGATCGTTAATCCCGCCACTAAAACAATCTGTATCCAATCTATAATTCCCGTCTCTAGTACCGCAAGGAAACGGATCTTGAATAAGGAGGTGAAAGGTATGGTAAATGCCGTGAAATCCCATTCCCGGACACACCATCCGAAAACAAACCAATAAACCGTCAAGATTCCGAACAAGGAAGCGACAAATGTCCGGATATTCAATGTCCTGAAATTATACATCCCCAACCAAAACAGCGGCAAGAACCAAAGGATGTGTATCCACAACAGACTTCCGATACTGATAATCAAGGATGCGTTATAAGCCTTATCCGTAGCGTCCGGGTCATGATAAGAGGTAAATAACTGATAAAGGGCCAATATCAAACAAAACACCCCGACAGATGTTGATTTCAAGGGAAAGAAATCCGGGTTTGTACTTGTCAACAAGGCATAGAAGAGAAAGGGAAGCAATGTCTTCTCACGAATCAACATCAACGCATAGTTTACCCGATGCACCAGAAACGCACCGCCGGCCATCAGCAAAAAACCGATCAAATAGGTAAACAACTTTCCCGGAAGAACCAGACAAAGGGCATTCCATAAAGGAGGAGCCGTCACCTCTCCATACACGGGATAGCCTACCGAATCCACATACCCCACGATCCAACAAAAAATACAAGCGCAAAGCATGTACAAATGGGTCATAGGTGTCGCTATAGTATATCTACGTCCGTAATATGAAGTTGTTCCTCTTGCCATATACCTTATTCTTTCATATTCACATCCTAAAGGAATGAAATAAGTAGCAAAGGTATGAAAATATAACAAGTAAACTGCATCGGCCAACAAAGTTTACTAACCTTGTCATTTCAATTAACTGATTTGGCCGATGCAGCTAACAGACTTGGTCAATGCAGCCAACTGCAAATTAGCTATGTCTTTTTACCATATCACTTAAATATTATATTTACATTTGAAAAATATTCTCACAGAGCGTTGCATTGTTCAAAAAGAAACGTATATTTGTGTTGTCTGGCTAAAGAGCGGTCAGAAAAATAAAAAGAAAGCGTTTTTTGCTTTATCCTTGGTTCGAAGTCTGGAAAATTTCAAGCAAGGAGGATGAAGACAATGTAGCGCTCATTCTGTTAGTGCATGTACACGGCAAGCATTCGCTATGCCAATACATAACTTTACAGCGTGGGAATATTGTTTACTTATTCATCCTTGCAAGGTATTTCCAGACACCCGAATCAGATGAATAGAAAACAAGTCTCACGCTTACTTTGTTTTAAACCTAAAAATTTATATTACCCATAGGAGACAGAGGGAACTTTATTCAGGAAAGGACTTATGGGTACACAACGTCGGTGTTATGAGATCCAAGCCAACGTATCCCACTTGTAATTCAGGATCAAGAGGTACTCCCTCTAACAATTCATGTAAACAATTGCTCAAAGCCCTCACGGCTACTTTGTTAACGTTAAGAATAAGCCCTTAAACGTATGTTAAATTGATTATTTATGAGCAAGATTTAATATAGAGAAAACCATATAAAAGCGCTTAGATTCAAAATCTTTCTTACTATGCAACTCTAATGTAATCTACTTGTCACATGAATAGTCGTACTTTGTAATAGCTAAAAATTAAAACGATTTATGAAAAATTGCAAACATGTAGTCCCTATTCTGGGAGCCTTTTGCTTGATGGCATCTTTATCCTTTATGCCAAAGGAAGCTTGGGCAGAGTCTTCATTAGCACCTATCAGCCAGCAACAAGGCAGTTATCAGTTAACCGGTACCATCCTCGATGGAATGGGTGAACCTGTAATTGGAGCCAATGTATTGGTAAAAGGAACAACGAATGGAGTAGTAACAGACTTAAATGGAAAGTTCAGTTTACAAGTAAAGCCAAACGACATTCTACAAATCAGTTATATCGGTTATAATTCACAAGAAGTGGCAGTCAAAGGCCAACATACACTTAATATTACCCTGAAAGAAGATGTGGAATCTTTAGATGAGGTAGTGGTAGTTGGTTATGGGACAATGAAGAAGAAAGACCTAACCGGCTCTGTGAGTAGCGTGAAGGCAGATGAGCTGACAGCCTTTACCGTAGCCAACCCAGTACAGGCTTTACAAGGAAGAGTTCCCGGCGTAGTACTCTCCCAAAATACAGGTGATCCTTCCGGAGACTATTCTATTAGGATACGTGGAGTAAACTCTATCAAAGGTGACAACTCACCCCTATACATTATCGATGGTATTCCTGCCAGCACAGCCTCTATCAATACCTATGATATTGAATCTATGGAAATTTTGAAAGACGCATCCGCTACTGCCATCTATGGTTCACGTGGTGCTAATGGTGTCGTGATGATCACGACCAAGAAAGGGAAAAGTGGAAAAGCGAAAGTCTCATACGATTTTGAATATGGATTCCAAAAGCAAATCAAGAAACTGGATTTGATGGATGCCCAAGAGTGGGCCCGTTTTTATAACGAATACCTTGTAAACGCAGAGATACTGGAAACCGCTCCCTTTAGTGAAGCTGACATAACCGCCATGGGGAAAGGTATGGACTGGCAAAAAGAGTTCTTTCAAAATGCTCCCATTATGAATCATAACATCAATGTATCTGGAGGTACCGATGACCTAAAATATTTTGTCAGTGGCTCTGCCATGACTAAAGATGGTTTGATCCCGAACAGTTATTATAACAAGTACAATTTGCGTAGTAGTTTGGATATGACTATGAGCAAGATGATAACCGCTTCCGTCAGTATGGGCTATAGTATGATTAACCAGATGAACCAGTCTGATGGAGGTGGTAATGGCGGTTCATCTATGATTGGTGCTGCTTACTCCGCCTCACCAAACTTTTATCCTTATGATGAGAATGGAGATTATAAAGATCTACGCTCTTGGTACAGCTGGTCTAGCCATGAGATCAAGAACCCTTTATGTATGGCTTATGAGTCCACTTATAAAACCGTGACAAATCTGACCAACATCAACGCCGCCTTGAACTTCAATCCGATTAAAGGCTTAAGCATACGGACCAGTTTCGGATTGGAAGGATCTGATGCCCGCTACGATGGTTACACCACCAAAAAGTATATTTACAAAAATAATACTGCCGATGTCAACCACAAGCGTAGTACGAACATCATTAACGAAGATATCGTGACCTACGATTTTTCGTTAAACAACATCCACAGTTTTAACGTAATGGGCGGCTTTACTTACCAACAAAATGTTTACAAATCGATCGCAGCCTCAGGCAACACTTTCTTGAGTGACGTTCAAGAAACGAACAACCTGTCATCAGCAGGAACAGCCAACACACCAAGTACAAACTACAGCAAATGGGTCTTGATGTCTTATCTTGGGCGTATCAACTATAGTTTATTAGGACGTTACCTCGTAACAGCCAGTTTCCGTGCTGATGGATCAAGCCGCTATTCGGAAGGATCAAGATGGGGATATTTCCCTTCTGGTGCTGTGGCATGGCGTGTGTCTGAAGAGCCTTTCATGAAAGAATTTGAAAGTATTTCAAACATGAAGTTGCGTGTTGGCTATGGAAAGACAGGCTCAACAGCTATTGATCCCTACATGACACAAAATCTACTAACCACAGGCAAGACTGCTACTGGAAGCGAGAACGTACCTTACTACTCACCCAGCAGTACCTATCCAGAAGATCTGAAATGGGAGACGACCTCGCAATGGGATGCCGGCGTGGATTTGGGATTCTTTAAACAACGTCTACGTATTACCGCAGACTACTATTATAAGAAAACCACGGATCTACTGAATACAGTATCACTTCCTTCATCATCCGGTTACAAGTCCACCGTACGTAACATCGGTAGTATAAGCAATCAAGGCGTCGAATTATTGATCGAGGGTGATGTGGTACAAAACAAGGACTTTGGCTTAACCTTACAGTTCAATATAGCTCATAATAAGAATCGCGTCGAAGAATTAGCTGATGGTAAAGATATCCTTGGCACAACTTATAGCAACTATGGATCTGGTTCCATCACAATTATCCGTGAAGGTGAGCCATTAGGAGCTTTCTATGTCTACAAAGACACTGGTTTAGACGAGAACGGTTCTTTATCTTATGAGGATATGAACGGAGATGGCCAGTACACCGATACGGAAGACCGTTACATCGCAGGTTCTCCTTTCCCTGATTTTACATATGGTTTGAACTGTGGTATCCGCTATAAGAACTGGGACTTCAACTTCTTTTTACAAGGCAGTCAAGGTAACGACGTGTTTAACTTGAGTGAGATGCGAAACTACAGCTATGGCCAAGGCATGAATATTGAGCGTAAAGTATACTACGAGAGTTGGCGAGAAGGTCAAGACAACAGTCATGCTGCCTATCCCAAGATCAATGCCGTTGGTTCACTGAAATACTCTGACCGCTTTATCGAGAATGGTTCCTATCTGCGTCTAAAAAACATCAGTTTAGCTTACAATCTGCCATGTGACAAGTGGGCTACCAAAAATTGGCTAAACGGTATTCGTATCTTCGTTAGCGCACAGAACTGGTTGACATTAACGACGTCTCCAGGTGTAGATCAAGAAGTTCGCTCAAAAGGCAGCGACGTGAATGCAGGTATAGACCATTTGACTTATCCAAACAGTAAAACCCTTTCCATGGGTGTGAGTGTTAAATTTTAAAATAAGCGAAAACAATGAGACATCTAATAATAATAAGCGCAATGGCCGGAGTTACTCTACTAACAGCTTGTGACAACGCCTTAAATGAGACCGATTATACTTATTCGATCTCAAGCGAGACATTTTATAATACTGTAGAAGAAGCAAATGCTGCGGTATTAGCACCGTTAGACGCAATGCGGTCAGCCTATAATTCAAACTTCTTCGCCACATTAGAGATCAATACAGAATATTGTTATCCAAAAGGAGTTTATCAAACATACAAACAATACAATGGCTTTGTGAACGCAACACATATGAACCGGAGTGATTCAAACTGGCAGAGCCTCTATAAGGCTATTATGTTCTGTAACACCGCTATCGAGCGGATACCTAACGCTACAAAGATGACCGAAGAGGAAAAGTTGGCCTATCTGGGAGAGTTACGCTTTTTACGAGGCTTCAACTACTTTAATCTCGTGAAATACTGGGGTGGTGTACCTTTGAAAACAGATAAAAATATCACAGAGTGGAATATTCCCAAGAGTAGCAAAGAAGAAGTATACAACTTCATAATCGAAGATTTAAAATATGCTTTAGATAATTGTCCTGACAAAAAACGTTATTTGGCTACTCCAGATAAAAATACCGTACGGGTCTGCCTAGCAGATGTATATATGCATACAGGAGATTACATCGAGGCAAAAAAGCTAAGTGGAGAAGTGGTGAACAGTGGTACATACCAATTAGTACAAGTTGCGGAACCACGTGACTTTGACAAGGTATTTGGCGCAGACTTGACCACCTCTACAGAGGAGATATTCTACATCAAGACTTCACGTATTGATGGTAAGACATGGGACTACCTATCCTATACCTCACATCCAAAGTATGAGTTCGTTCCCGGTAAAACCATGTTAAATGGTAACGGCTATTACACGCACTATACAGACCTGCGTAACCATATCATCAAGAGCTGGGACACGAATGACCTACGTTACGGTATGAACATAGGTTTTTATGTATTCGGCAAAGACGCTTACGGTGAATATACTTGTCTACTCACAAAATATACGGATCCGAACGCACAAGGTAATGGCGCAAATGTATCTATTCCTTTGATCCGCTATACAGATGCTATGCTGATCTACAGTGAGGCTTGTGCCCGTGTTGCCAATACCCCAACTATGGAATCCATTGAAATGTTAAACCAATTGCGCCGACGTGCCTATGGCAAAGATCCTAAAGTACCTAATGCTGAACTGGACTATAAGTTGAGTGATTACGCCAGTATGACCGCTTATATGGATTTACTATTAAAAGAAGAGACTTATGAACACTTCAATGAGGCAAAGCACTGGGACTTCATAGTCCGTCAAGGTCGTGCTCAAGAACTGGTAGGTAAGTACTTTAATGTGGAGACCGGTGAATATACACAGATTCAAGAACGTCATTATTTATGGAAAATACCAGACAGCGAATTCAATTATAACAAAGCAATGGATCAAGTTAAAGATCAGAATCCGGGTTATACCAGCTCCAATTAAAAAAGAAAAAGATAAATTTGTAACAAACCAGTCCCGGGTTACTTACGCCCGGGACAAAACAAATCAGATATATTATGAACAGAAACAAATTTTTAAAGACATTATCCGCAGTCTGCATCTCCACTCTCTTAATCTCTTGCGGACAAAAAAAAGAACAGAAACCATTACGTCTACTCTACTGGAATATACAAAACGGTATGTGGTGTGGACAAGATGATAATTACGAGAAATTCACGACTTGGGTAAAACAACAAGATCCTGATATTTGCGTATGGTGTGAGGCTCAAAGCATCTATAAAAATGGTACCGCGGATCCTTTGGATTCCCAAGAACGTTTTCTGGTAGATAATTGGGGAGTATTAGCCAAACGGTACGGACACCCTTACTGGTACATAGGCGGACATCGGGATAATTACCCGCAGGTCATCACCTCTAAGTATCCGATCGAAAATATAAAAAAAATAATAGGTGAGGAGCCAAACCAAGTAGTAACCCACGGTGCCGGTTGGGCAAAGATCATTGTAGACGAAAAGGTTTTAAATATAGTAACACTACACACATGGCCACAACAATGGGCTTTTCGCACTGAAGACCAAGAAGCAAGTAAAGCTGAAAACGGTGGTGATAAATACCGTCGCATGGAAATAGAGTATATTTGTAAGCACACCATTGGTACTAGCACGAATGCTACCAACGAATATTGGATGATGATGGGTGACTTCAACAGCCGCAATCGCACAGACAACGCCATCTATCGATATCCGGAAGATAGTCCTAAGTTTTTGACGCAAGACTATATCGCTCAAGAAACACCTTATGTAGATGTCATCGCTAAGAAGTATCCAAATGAATTTAAGACAACAACCGGTAAAGAAGCCCGCATTGATTACGTATATTGTACACAGCCTTTGTTTGACATAATCCAGTATGCAGACGTAATTACAGATGAGTACACGAAGCCTGTACGTGACCCGAAAGAGCTATCTAATTTCTGGTGGCCATCCGATCATCGTCCGATTATTATTGATTTTGATCTGAGTAAATTAAAATAATACTATCAATAATCTTACCCAAGCTTACAAACTTCAATGTAAACTTGGGTAAGTATAAGCTACTTATTTAACGATCTGATACGAACCCGCACGATACTCGTGAGCTTGGCTTTCGCCCGGAAGTGTCACGAGAGCGACCGCTCCTTCGGGAATGGTGAAATCCCAAATCCACTGGTCTCCCTCATACTTCCAAGAGCTCTTGATAATTCCTGCCGCCGAATTGTACTCCGCGTTTACGAACTCCAGACGCTTATCGGGAATCGGCTTCATGATAATGCGCTTGAATCCTGGCTCCGACGTATCCGCAGAGATACCAGCCATGGTCTCCCACATCCATTCACATACACATCCATAGGCATAGTGATTAAAGCTGTTCATGCCTTGCGGTCCCATACCTTTATCAAGCATATAGCTATTCCAACGCTCCCAAATCGTTGTCGCCCCATTATCTACCGAATACAGCCAACTCGGATTCTTGCGCTGGAAAAGAAGCTCGTAAGCGATATCGCTCATTCCATTCTCCGTAAGCGTAGGCATCAGGATAGAAGTACCCAAGAAACCTGTCTGAAGGCAATTGCCATGCTCGGCGAAGTTGTCACGCAGTCGTTTCATCATGTTCTCCTTGGCTACCCCTTCGACCAGCTTGTTCTTCAAGGCGAATAGGGCAGGCGTCTGCATGGTATTGAATATCGCCGTCTTAAATTCTCCGTCAACATTCAGGAATTTATCCAATATATACTGTTTCGCTAGAGCAGCCATCGCTTCGTATTTCTCGGCATCCCGTCCCGTCGCACGAGCCATATCGCTCATCATTCCGGCATCTATAAGCCAGTAATTCGCACTTAGATAATTCCAATAATCATAGGTTTCCGGAAGCGTTCCGGATCCATCCTTCGCTGTATGTCTGCCGCTGCAACTCTCAAGCGGCTCGTAACTGAGCCAGTCGGCCCACTGGTAATTGCCATTCTCCGCGCTGAGGGCATGATGGTCATACTTGGTCTCGTTGATATGATTGAGATATTTCTCCATCGCCGCCCAGTTCTCATCGATAATCTGAGTGTCGCCAAATTGTTTCCAGACAACCCAAGGCACGATAACTCCCGCGTCCGACCAGCCCAAGCGGTTCATATCAGTAGGAGACGCACCGTATTGAGCCAATGGAGCGACACCGGGATACGCACCGGTTGGTGATTGTGTGTCACGCATATCACGCATCCATTTATGGAAGAAATCAGCGGTATTGGCAAAGAAAGTACCAGTCTCAGCAAATACCTGCGTGTCGGCGGTCCATCCCAGCCGTTCGTTGCGCTGCGGACAGTCGGTAGGAACCGAGAGGTAGTTGGAACGTTGTCCCCATAGGGTATTTGAGATCAACTGATTGACCAGTTTGTTGCCGGTCGTTATTGATCCGGTCTCCATCTGTTGGGTAATCGAGGAGACAGGAATCGACTGGATCGACCGGATACGCACCTCCTGATCGGCCGTGATCGATACGAAGCGATAACCATAGAACGTGCGATGAGGGCGATAGGTCGTATAGTCCTTATGATCCGCAAAGGTATAGTCGAGTAACATCCCGGTATCCGGAGTGCGTAGATTCAAGCGATGGCAACTACCTTCAGGCCCATCCATTCCTCGGCTCTTCGCACCATTTCCATCGTTCAATATCTCAGAAGGACGACAATTTAGTTGGGTACCCTCCTTTGCCATGAACTCGAAAGCAGGAACCGCCGCGCAATTCTGGCCAAAGTCCACGACAAGTGTCTCGCCCGGATGAACTACCATTTCCTCGCCAGCCGCATATTCTTTCGTTATAACAACCTTTCCATAAGCATCTTCACTCTCTCCGGTGACCCCTTTCCATAGATAGGCCTTTTGAGGAGAAAGCGCCAAATCTTCACGAAAATAGACCTCACCTCCATTTGAAGGAAGTATCTCTCCCTCAAATTCCGTATTCTTTTCCGGTGTCGAAAGCTTATCGAGCGTATCGTATCCCGGTAACTCACGGGCATCATATTCCTCACCATCAAAGATAGCGGCATGTTTGACCGGTCCGGCGATCCCGGCTTTCCAATCGCTCGTATTGGAACCTAAGTACGCCTTGCTACCATCCGCATAGGTAAGCTCAAGCACTCCACGGAAAGCGACCTTGGTACCCACCATCCCTTGCTGGCCGCTGTATGTGATGATCTTATCGGCCCACCATCCCGGTGTCACCTGCACAGCGAAAACATTCTCCGCTCCCGCCTGTTTCGACAGGGCATTGCTTACCTCATACGTAAACGAACGCTTCGTCTTGTAGGGATGCGTAAAACCCGGTTTGAGAATCTCTTCTCCGATCAACTTCCCATTCACGTATAACTCGTACACACCCAAGCCCGTGGTCATCCAGCGTGCCGAGGTTATCTCTTTTTCATTCTTTACGACACTCACGAACCAAGCGGCACCATCGGCCGCACGCTCATTCGATCCGTTGATCTCACCCGTTATGACAGGAGCATTTGCCACGGATATCCATTCGGAATGGTTCCAAGCGGCATCATCCAATGCGGAGACACGCTTCCCCGATTCGTTCGTCTGATCGGTCGAACATGCATAGAGAGCCGCACAAACAACCCCTAAAAGCAATAGTTTTCGTTTTTTCATACGTATATTCTCTCTAATTGTCATTTACAGATCAAATCCGATATCCCGACGGAAATACTTCTTATCGAAATCGATCTGCTTAGCTCCGGCAAAAGATCGGGCCAAAGCCTCTTCCTTATTAGCCCCATACGAACTGACCGCGATCACACGGCCGCCATTCGTCAGGATCTGGCCGTCTACCAGCTTCGTTCCGGCATGGAACACTATATTGTTCGAGGATACGCCATCCAATCCCGTGATTACCTTATTCTTCTCGTAAGCCTCCGGGTAACCGCCGCTTACCAACATAACCGTAACCGCCGCACGAGGGTCCTGTACCAATGTACGAGCCGCTAAATCGCCTTCCGCTACCCCTTCCAGCAAATCAACCAAATCGCTTTGGATACGAAGCATGACTTCCTCTGTCTCCGGATCGCCCATACGACAATTGTATTCTATCACCATCGGCTCATTCTTCACGTTGATCAGACCCAAGAAGATGAAACCTTTATAATCGATATGCTCCGCTTTCAATCCCTCTACGGTAGGACGGATAATACGCTCGTCCACCTTCGCCATAAAGACCTCATCAGCGAAAGGAACCGGGGAAACGGCTCCCATGCCACCGGTATTCAATCCCGTATTGCCCTCGCCGATACGCTTATAATCTTTCGCTACCGGAAGCACCTTGTAATCGTTGCCATCCGTCAAGACGAATACGGAGCATTCGATACCATCCAAGAACTCCTCGATCACGACCGTCTTGCTCGCGTCACCAAACATTCCGCCCAGCATATCTCCCAACTCTTTCTTGGCTTCCTCCAAGTTATCGATAATCAGTACCCCTTTACCGGCAGCCAATCCATCCGCTTTCAAAACATAAGGAGCGGAAAGAGATTCCAAGAACGCATAACCTTCCTCTAAGTTTTCAGCGGAAATACTCTTATAACGAGCGGTCGGGATATTATGACGCATCATGAACGCCTTGGCGAAATCCTTGCTACCTTCCAATTGGGCACCTTCCCCACTCGGGCCGATCACGGGGATGGAGCTTAATGCCTCATCCTTCTTGAAATAATCATAAACACCCTTCACCAATGGATCCTCGGGACCTACCACGACCATATTCACTTGGTTCGCCAACGCAAAATCCTTGATAGCGGCAAAATCATCCGCTTTAATATCCACGTTGGTTCCTACCAACGCTGTTCCCGCGTTACCGGGAGCGATAAATAACTTATCAACTTTCGGGCTTTGAGCGATCTTCCAAGCGATCGCATGCTCACGCCCACCAGAGCCTAATAACAATATATTCATATCTCTTCTAATTTTCAATTCTCAATTCTCCATTCTCCATTTTCAATTCCCAAGGTAGTCATCAAAATACCTCGTAATCTTCTCATGCAAATGCGGACGGTCCTTACCGGTCACATTATGCTCATGGCGAGGATACACAAAGTAATCCGGATACGTATCAGCCTCTACGCAAGCCTTTAAGAAACCAAGGCTGTGTTGCCACACTACCACCGGATCGATATCCCCATGTATCATCAACAGATGGCCTTTCAGATTACCGGCCGACAGCTTGAGGGGCGCGTTCTTAAAACGTGCCGCAGAAGCGTCCGCG
>ENA-ORLU01001472-ORLU01001472.1-human-gut-metagenome-genome-assembly--contig:-NODE-1472-length-17345-cov-7.411223_pt1 | contig 17345 bp, 13 predicted proteins | sample MGYA00243009_ERZ508833 | MGnify/ENA primary metagenome ERZ508833 (study PRJEB26277, sample SAMN04329763) | human gut metagenome | biome: human-associated habitat | host: Homo sapiens | place: USA...
CCGCCTGCTTGTGCAGCAGCTGCACAAACAGCTGCTCCTCCGGCTGCAAAGGCTCCCGCTCCGGGTACACCAGCACGTCCCGCATCTGCTGCTTCTGTGCCGGGCAGCCGTGCAGCGCCAGATGGTACTGCTCCAGCGCGCGCTGCGGCATGGGGGACGACCACATATAGGCCGTGGGCAGGTTCTGCAAAATGGAGAACTGGCTGCACCGCTCGTACACATGGATGCGGCGGTTGGGGTTCACCTCCCAGCGGGAAGCGGTGCTCTCGTCCCCGGGCAGATGGGTGTCGCCGTGCAACACCTCGATGTAATCGTTCAGTTCGTCAAGGTTCTGCACCTGACGCTGTGCCAGCGGGCTGTCCTGACTGGTGAGCAGCAGATAGGAAAACTCCATGATGGGCTCCTGCCGCAGGCCGTGGCGCTGGCAGTAGCGCAGGTAGTAGTCCTCGTCCTCGGCGGCGTAGCGCAGCAGCGCCATGTGGTAGCCCTGCCGCAGCACAAAGTCCAAGGCTTCAATGGCACCGCTCTCCCGGATATGTGCCCGCAGCTGCTCGCTGCGGGCTGCCTGCTGCAAAAAATCCACCGCCGCATAGGAGGCGTAGGTGGCATGGGTCAGCACCACCCGCAGCTCGGCGCAACTGCGCTGCTGATGCGCCTCCTGCTTCAGCTCGTCCACCTGCTGCAGCACCCGCTGCGCCTGCGCGATGAACCGCTTGCCCTGCTCGGTGGGGATCATGCCCGTGGAGGAGCGCTCGAAAATGCGCACCCCGTATTCCTCTTCCAGATTTTTCAGCGCCTTGCTGACATTGGGCTGCGCCGCGTACAGCTGCTTTGCTGCCGCCGACACCGACCCCCATTTCATGATGGCTACCAGATACCGCAGTTCCGTAATATTCATGAACCCCTCCGCGTGGTTTGCAGTCGTAACCGTATTGTAACAATTTCTCCGCGCCGCTGTCAAGCGGGGGGACGAACTCCCCCAGTCATCGCTGCGCGATGCCAGCCCCCTCTGAGATGGGGCCTTTGGCATAGCGGTGAAGTTTCCAGCTAAAGCACAAAGTTTCCGGGCACGCCAGAGGCTCCCTCCCCGAGGGAGCTGGCAAAACCGTCAGGTTTTGACTGAGGGAGTTCGTTCCCCCTTGCACCAAAGCACCCGGGTGCTATATAATAAGGAAAAACACAAAGGAGGGGCTGTACCATGCCGGAATACCGCGTGCTGCGCATTGACGAGCAGCTGTACGGCTGCGAGGAGCTGCCCGCCGGGCAGCCGGTGCTGTGCGATGTGACCCTGACCGATGCCGCCGGGGCTGCCAGCATCCTGCCCTACCCGGACAGGGAGCTGACATGTCTTGGCATCGACGAGGGAGACACCGTCTGTCTGCTGCCGGACGGCACCCTGCACAAGCTGTAAGGAGTAATTTTATGCATAATATCTATTTCACCCGCCACGGCGAGACGGTATGGAACGTAGAAAATAAGATCTGCGGCATGACCGACAGCCCGCTGACCGCCCGCGGGCAACAGCAGGCACGGCAGCTGGGCGAGCTTGTCCGGGACAGCGGCCTGCACATTGACGAAATTCTGTACTCTCCCCTCTCCCGCGCCGCCGACACCGCAAAGGCCATTGCCGCCGCTACCGGTCTGCCCGCCCGCTGCGAGCCCCGCCTGCGGGAGCAGTGCTTTGGCAAATACGAGGGCACGCCCCGGGATGGTGCGGAGTTCCGCATTTCCAAGACCCACTTTGCCGACCGCTATGACGGCGGCGAAAGCATGATGCAGCTGGCGCAGCGCATCTATAACCTGCTGGACGAATTGAAGGCCGACACCGGCAAGACCTATCTGCTGGTGGCGCACAACGGCATTGCCCGGGTGGTGCACTCCTATTTTTACGATATGACCAACGAGGAATACGCCGCTGCGGGCATCAAAAACTGCCAGCTGGTGGAGTATACCTTTGAATAACAAAAAAGCCGCCGGGGCCCCGGCGACTTTTTTGTTATAGCGCGTCAACCATGACGGTAATGGAATTTCTTGTCTTTTGTCACGAACATATACACGCTCACCGCCAGCGCGGCAAGCTCGGCGGCGGTGACAGCCAGCCACACGCCATCAATGCCCCACAGGGCGGGCAGCAGGAGCAGCGCGGCAAGCTGGAACAGCAGGGTGCGCAGAAAAGAGATGAGAGCACTCGTCACGCCGTCCCCCAGCGCTGTGAAGAAGGAGGACGCATACACGTTGAAGCCCATGATGAGGAAGCTCAGCGCATACAGCCGGAAGGCGCGGCTGGTCAGTGCCAGCAGCTGGGCATCATAGCCCACAAAGATGCGCGCCACATAGGGGATGATGACCATAGACGCCGCCGTCATGCTCACAGCCACCACGGCGATGAGGCGCAGGCTCTTCTGGTAGAGGTTATGCACCTCGGCATGGTTGCGCGCGCCGTAATGGAAGCTGACGATGGGTGCGCTGCCCACGGCATAGCCCACGAACACCGCCACGAACAGGAAGGCCGCGTACATGATGACGCCGTAAGCCGCCACGCCGTTTTCGCCGGCAAGCCGCAGCAGCTGGAAGTTATACAGGATATTGACCAGCGACATGGAAAGGCTGGTCATCAGCTCGGAAGAGCCGTTGATGCAGGCATCCCACAGCACGCGGCCGTAAAACTGCGTTCTGCACAGGTGCAGGCGGCTGGTATTGCGGTGGTCGATAAAATAGAACACCGGCAGCACGCCGCCCACCAGCTGGCTGATGAGGGTTGCAACGGCAGCGCCCTCCACGCCCCAGTGCAGCATACCCACCATCACCACGTCCAGCACCATGTTGGTGCAGCCTGCACCTACGGTGAACCAGAAGCCCAGAAGCGGTTTTTCGGCGGTGACGAAAAAACTTTGGAACATATTTTGCAGCGCAAAGGGCGGCAGCGCCAGCATCAGGATGCGCCCGTAGCGCACGGCGTAGTCCAGCAGCTCTCCCTTTGCGCCCAGCAGCACGGCGACCGGCCGCAGGAACACAAAGCCCAGCACGGCCAGCACGCTGACCGAGATGAGCGCCGCCAGCATCAGCATGGTAAAATAGCGGTCGGCTTTTTTGGGGTCGCCCTCGCCCAGCGTGATGCCAACGATGGCGCTGCCGCCGGTGCCCAGCATAAAGCCGACAGTGCCCAGCAGCTGCGGCAGCGGCATGATGAGGTTGACCGCTGCAAAGGCCGTTTTGCCCACAAAGTTGGAGACACACAACCCGTCCACGATGCCGTAGATGGAGGTGAACAGCATGGTACCGATGCAGGGCAGCACGAACCGCAGCAGGCGGGAATAGGTAAAGTGGTCGGACAATTGGATGGCTTTCTTTGGCATAACTCCTCCTTTTTTGAACTCTGCACATACAAAAAGGCCGGATAAGAACCACCGCTCCGGTGCGTTCCCTCTTCTGCTGCGGCACTACGGTGCCCACAGCCTCCGGGAAGCACGAACGATGACATCTTATCCGGCCTTTCAATTACGTTGAAACAGCCCTCCGATGAGCGAAAAACAGTATAGCAAAGTTTATTTTTTATGTCAAGCTCCGTTTTGCATCATTCTGCCGCAAAGTGTAAAACACGAAAAAAGAGAACACCCGCTGCGAATGCGGCGGGCGTTCTCTTTTTTGAGCAAGGGTGGGGTGACGATTCCCACATCTCCTAACAATGGGCGACGGCTGCCTGTTCCGTCCTCCGTTGCTCATCTCTATCCACTATTATTATATCATAGGAATTCAAAATGTCAACACGCGATAACGCGTCAATATTTTTTCAAATTTCCCTTGTCGATAAAGCTGCGGACACGATTTGGATTTAATCTGTAAACCGACCTTGCAAAAAGTTGTCCTTTTGTAGACACCCGTACCGCAACTTTGACAAACACATGGTCTATTTCTACTTCTCGGACATATTCAATGGAGTTATCCTTTTTATTTTGCGCCACATAATCCGGTTCTCTTAAAATATCCGGGATGTACTCTCCATATAATGCAAAGTCCTCAGGATGGCGTGTTGTCATGTGCCCAATGTTGGAATCGCCAAGAAGAATATCTTTTCCTTCCGGCAACTCCAATTCCAGCAGTTCGATCACACGTTTTGTCAGAACTCCAACTCGTCTTGTTTTTTCCATTCTACACCCTTTCTTTTATTTCTCCGCAACGCGGATAAAGGGCGCGATGGCGTTGGCGTCGCCGTGGCGGACGATGGAGTAGGTGATATCGCAATAGGGCTGGATGGCGGTGCTCTTTTCCACGGTGGAGATGAGCAGCACCTGCAATTGCAGGCGGCGGAACAGTTCCATCATGGGGCGGATGCGGTCGCTGGTCATCTTGCTGAAGGCTTCGTCCAGCAGCACCAGACGGATGCTGTTTTCGCTCTTCTGGTAAATTTGCAAAAGGCTTGCGCAGATAGCCACATAGAAGGGTGCCTGATTCTCGCCGCCGGAGGAATCGCGGCTGACGCGGGAAAGATACGCCTGCTGCCCGGTGACCTGATTGGTCACCTTGATATCGTAGTCCAGATAGGTGCGGTAGTCCACATAGTCCGAAAGGGTGGCACCGGCAGCGGTGCGTCCCTCCTGCCGGGCGCGGGTGTTCTCGTCCACGTCTGCCATGATCTTTTCCATCAGCTCATCCACCTGACGCTCGTAGGCGGGGTCAGCGGTGGCGGCAAGGTTATCCAGAGAGTCGCCCTCGGTCATCTGCTGGTTGCCCTTATCCACGATGACCTGATAGAACGCCGCCAGCTGCGGGTCGCGGCTGGGCTCCAGCTCAAAGCGGTAGACTTCCTCGCCGTAGGTCAGCTGTTCCATGACCTTGTTCAGCTCCCGGAACTGCCGCCGGGCGTTGAAGATATCGTCCTTCATGCGGAACAGGATGTCCTTGCGGAAGCGGTCCTTGCAGTCCCGCTGCGCCTGCTCCAGGCGGGCGGCGTAGCGCTCCAAGTCGATGCGCACAAGGCTCTCGTGCTGGGCGCGGTACTGTTCCAGCCCGGCAAGACCCAAGGGATAATCGCAGACGTAGCGCCGGTTGTATTCCCGCTGCGCCGGTTCCAGCGTGCTGTTCAGGTAGACGGTCAGGGCATCGTCCAGCTTGGCCTGTGCCTTTTCGGCGGCCTGCGCGGCGGCGCGGGGGGACTTGTCCGGCCCGGTCAGTGCCTGCTGACGGCTGCGGGAGAGGGGCTCCACCAGCGGGTGGGCGGCAAAGAAACTCTCTGCGGCCTGTGCGCTCTTTTCGGCGGTGTCCACCGCCTTTTGCTGCTCTGCCTCACAGGAGGAGATCTGTTTTTCGCATACGCGCAGATCGCCGCCGGTCTGCTCCACGGCGGTACGGGCGGCTTCCCATGCGGCTTCGCGCACCTCTTCCTCCTTATACAGCTGCTGCAACATGGGGTTCTCGCGGCACTCGGCCAGCTTTGCGGCCTGCTCGTCCACCGCCGCGCGGGCGGCGGTCAGGGCGGCGCGGGCGTCCCACAAAGCGGCAAGCTCTTCCAGCGTGGTGCCGCGCAAAAGGGTCTGGTACTGGCTGTATGCAGCTTTCAGGTTCTGCTCTGCCTGTGCGGCGGCGCGCACTTCCTCGGCAAGGGCGTTCATCTCCCCTGCCAGTGCCCCGGCGCGGGCGCGGCGGGCTTCCAGACCGATATAGCGCTGCGGGGTGCGCAGACGCTCCAACCGGAAGGGATGGTGGCGCAGAAGGTCCCGGGTGGCGCTGTCGGGGTAGTTTTCCAGCGTGTCGGGGGTGTCGCAGCAGACAATGCGGCGCAGAATGGTGTCGGCGTACTGCGCGGCAAGCGGGTTTTCGCTGGTGACCTGTGCCGCCAGACTGTCGGCGGGGGCGGTGTCGGCGCGGCGGTTGGCCTTGCGCAGACCCGGGGTGTCCAGCAGACTGATGGGGCCCACCTTCTCTTTCAGCGCCACAAAGGCGCTCTTTGCGGCGACGTAGTGGGCGGGCGGCACAAGGATATCGAACCGGCGGTCGCCCAGACAGGCTTCCACGCAGTCCTGCCAGCTCTCGTCCTCCACGTTCAGCAGCTCGCAGAAGATGCGGGCGTCCGGCTCCATGCCCCGGCTTTTCAGCTCGGCATTCACGGCGTCCCGCACCCGGGTGGCGGCGTCCCCGTGGGGGTACACCCACTTGCCGCCGGATACGGCGTCCAGCTCGGCGCGTTTCTCGGTCTGCTGCCTCTGCAGGGCGGCGGTGTGCTGCCGGGCGGCAAAATAGGCTTCTTCCAGCGGCTTTTCCTGTGCGGTCAGCCAGTCGGTCAAAGCGGGCAGGGTGTCCGGGGTCAGGTCTGCCAGCTTCTGCCCGGCGGCAAAGCCGCTGCGGCGCAGCACAGCCAGCAGGTTGCCGGTCTTTTCGGCGGCTTTTTCGGCGGTGTCGGCGCGGCGGGCGGCGGCATCCAGTGCGGTCTGCCGGTGCGCCAGCTCCTCGCTGAGGGCATCCAGTGCGCGGCCCTCGCCGCTGGCACCGGCGGCGCTGTGGGCGGTCAGATAGGCGCGGCGGGCTTCCGCTTCGGCAGTTTTTGCCTCAGCGTAGCGGGTGCGCAGCGTTTCCTGCTGGCGGCGTCCGGCGTCTACCCGCTCCTGCCAGACAGCCTTTTCCCCGGCATCGGCAGCAGCCCGCGCCAGCAGGGCGGCACCCCGGTTCACAAGGGCTTCGGTCTGTTTTTCGGTGGCTTCACGGCCAAAACGGACGATCTCGTCCAGCGCATCGGCGCGGGTCTGGGCTTCCGCCAGAACAGCGTGCAGGTTTTCCAGCTCCAAGCGGTCACCCTGCAAGGCTTCCAAGTCCAGCTCCGGCTGGGGCAGGATGTACTGGTACAGAAACTCCCGGAAATTCGGGATCTCGTCCATGCTGGTGCCCATCTGGAACACCTCGTTGAACTTTTTACCCAGCGGGCTGGCTGCGCGTCCGATGCCCAGTGCGCGGCAGATGCGGTCCCGCGCTTCGCTGGGGCTGCGGGTATAGGAAAGCCGCCCTTCGGCGGGCTTGAAGTCCTCCTTGGCGCTGGGCGCACCGGTGCGCGGGTCGATAAAGGGCAGCTGTTCCAGCGTGATGCCGTCCTCCGAGATATACCATGTCTGGTCGCCGGGGTGCAGCTCCTGCATGGGGCCTTCGGACTCCACCCGCACCGCGATGACAAAGCTGGTGTGCTTTACGCTGTCCCAGAACTCTGCCCCGATATACGCCACGGTATGCCCCGGGCGGCGGTAGGCGTTTTCGCCGCGCTGCTTGGCGTGGACAGAGCCTTGCAGGGTGCGTCCGCTCTTTTTATTGCCCAGCGCATTGAAGTTGCGGTTGGTGGTCAGGCAGTAGCGGATGGCGTCCAGAATGGTGGTCTTGCCCACGGCGTTCACGCCGATCATATAGGTCAGGCGGGCGCAGTCGAAGGTGGTGTTTTCAAAGTTATGCCAGTTGATGAGTTTCAGGCGCTTGAGTTCGATCATGCTTCACCCTCCCCTGCTTCCATGTCTGCGCCCTCCGGGCGCTCGTACAGACCAAGCTCGGTGCGGGTGCGGGCGCTCTCAGCGGCGGCATCCGCAAGGTCGGCGTCCGGCAGCGCCAGCAGCACCGTGGGGAATACCTCGATGCGGCTGTCCAGCCCGGAGAGCCGTCCCACCGGACGCGCCAGATTGTACCGGCGCAGGGTGCGCATGAGCTTTTCCAGCGTTTGCTGATCCAGCTTGCGGGGCAGGTTCATCTTTTGCAGCTCTGCCTGCACCTCTTCCACCGTGACCAGCACCTCGTCTGCGCTGGCGGCAAGGCTTTCCCGCTTTTGCAGGTACAAAAGCCGCAGCACCAGCAGCAAAATGCTTTCGTACTTGAGCAGCCGTGCCTGACTGCTCCCGTGCTCGTTGACCAGCGCCGCCGCCTGCATGGGTGCGGGGTACAAAAGCACCGCGTAGCCCAAGGGCTTGAACACCGCCCGCACCTCGTTGAGGTGATCCTGAATATACAGATATTTTGCCCGCTGTTCCTCTACGCAGCCCAGCACGAAGCAGTGGTTGAGCAGATAGTTTGCGGTCTCTTCCAGCAGATCAATGGTTGCCATCCGTGTTTACCTCCTTGCGGCGGGTCAGGACAAAATCCTGAAACCGGAAGCCGCCGCGCTCCACCCAGTTTCCGGTCAGGGTGATATCATACTCCCGGTGCGGCGACTGGGAATAGGTGTGCAGGCCGATGATGCCTGTAAAGTCGTTCGGGTATTCCTCCACAAGGGTGGAGGCGTTCACCTGCCCGCGGGCAGCCAGCGCCTGCTGCGCCAGCAGCGCCACGTTTTCCTCGGTGACGGCAAGGCGGGCGTAGTCCAGCAAAAGCTGCTGCTCCTGCCGCAGCCGGTCGGGGTCCAGGGGTTCGGTGCGCACCGGGGCAAGCGGTGCTTCGGTGCGGGGCGCGGCAGGGGGATACAGCGGTTTTGCGCCGAACACTGCCGCCGGGTACAGGTGCAGCCGCGCCGCCACCGGGCCGTCGTCCGGTTCAAACAGCTGCTCCGGGCTGCGGATGTCCTCCGCATAGCGGCGCAGCAGGGCGGTGACGCTGCCCTGCGCCGAGCGGTCGCTCAGCAGCAAAAACTGTGCCCGCTGCACCGCGCGCTTGCGGTAGCGGATATGGCTGGCGTCGATCTCCTTCATCAGGGTGCTCATCTCTTCCAGCGCGTCCCGCTGCTGCTGGATGAGGGCACGCACCCGGGGTGCAGCCTCGCCGGGGGCGCAGCGCTCCACCCGGGCGTAATCCAGCGCTAAGCGCGGCAGCTGGTTCTGCTCGCAGTCGTCCAGTTCTTCTTCCAGATAGGCGCGGTAATTGAACAGGTTATCGCTGGTTTTAAAGCGGTGGTACGCCGCCGCCACCACCTTTTCCTCGTACTGGTCGAACAGTTCCAGCACCTCCTGCGGGGTGCGGTTATGGGTCAGGCGGTCGATATAATGCCCGATGGAAGCGTTGAGGGCGCGCAGGGACTTGTTCAAAGTTTCAAGGTCTGCCGCCACCTCCCGCAGCACGTTCTCGTAGGGGCTTTTTTCCTGCCCGATGCTGCCCAGCAGCTGCCACGCCTTATACAGCTTGCCGGTGTAGGTGACCACCCGGGGGTTCAGGATCTCTTCCAGCGCATCCAGCAGCGGGGTGACCTCCGGCATAAAGGCAAGGGTGGGCTCCGTCTCGTAGCTGCCGGGCTGCTCTTCCAGCCAGCCGGTGCGGCGCAGACGCAGCAAAAAGCCCACCGCCAGCGTGTGGGGGTCGCGGGTGGGCTGCTCGTCCTCATCGCCCGCGCCGTCGGCGTCCAGCGCCAGCGGCTTTGCCAGCGCGGCAAAATAATCCTCGGCACGGGAGACGGCTTCGGCGCGGGAAATGCTGTAATCTGCCGTATGGCGGCACTCTTCCCAGAGCAGCAGCAAAAGCTCTGCATAAAACGCCCGGTTGGGCCCCGCCAGCGGGCGGAACAGCCGTGGGCTGACCAGTTCAAACAGCTGCATGGAAACGTCCTTTCTGTGTGAGTTCGATACCCTTTTATTGTACCACAGCAGGCGGGGTTTGTCACAAAAAGGCGAAAAAAAGCAAACTCCCTCAGTCAAAGCCTGACGGCTTTGCCAGCTCCCTCGGGGAGGGAGCCTCTGGCGCACCCGGAAACTTTGCGCTTTAGCCGGAAACTTTACCGCCATGCCAAAGGCCCCATCCCAGAGGACGACTTCCCCCGGCCGGGGGAAGATGTCGCGCAGCGACAAAAGGGGGAATCTGTCGAGCGAATGCGAGACTGGGGGAGTTTCTTCGGGAGCGCCTGAGAGGGCACGCAAAAAAGCCCGCCGGGCAGGCGGGCTTTGGGAGCGTATTTCACCCCAGCACTTTGAGGGGAGAATTTTCCACCCATAGGGTATCGTCCAGCAGGCGGGTGACCGCAAGGCGGCCATTGGCGGTGACCCGGGCAGGGTCGAGGGCGTAGAAATCGCTCTCGGTCAGGTTTTCCGGGTCGGCGGTGGGCGAGATGCCCGCCACGCACACCCAGTGGCCGTAGGTGCTGCTGGTGGCAATGTGGGGGTAGTTCACCGCGTCCCAGCCGGAGGAAGTCAGGTGGTATTCATAAGTAGAGGTGCGGTTTGCGTGGCGCTTTACCCCGCTGACCGTAGTATTTTTCAGGTGCACGATCACCGGACGCCCGGCGGCAAGCTCGTTGTACAGCTTTTTCAGGCACTCGGCGCGGGTGCCGGCGTACCCCGTGTAGCCCGCAGCGGACCACACCGCACCGTTTGACCACATCCCGCTGCCGGAGCAGACCTTGCCGTCCAGAATGGTGCGGGCGTAGCGCAGTGCGTACAAGCTGCACTTGCCGGAGGTCTGGTTGCCGATGGAAAGGATGTGGCTGGTGTCAAAGCTGAGCAGCCGGATGCCGTTTTTCTCCTTCAGCTCAGCGGCGTGGGCACGGGGCAAAAAGGCACACAGCAGCAAAACCAGCGCCAGAACTGCCGCCGCCAGCCGCTGTGCCGCGCGGGCGGGACAGTGTTGCATGGGTACTTCCTCCGAGTTCGTTTCAATTCAGACATGATTTTACCACTAAAACGTGGTGAAAATGTGTAAAAAGGCAAAATAGAGGTTCGACACAACATATGTCCAAATTTAAGTATTTCCGTGCCCGGCAAAGCCACGCCGCCGGGGCGGGGACAAGGGCGTTTGAAAAGTTGTCGACAAAATCAGCCTGAAAATATACCAGAACTGCAACAAACCCGACCTGTTTTCATCCTTTTTCACGAAACTGTTTCAGGAAGTTTAGCTATATTCCCGATTGACAAAACCGTCACCGGTCGGATATAATCAGGGCAGAAAGACGACAACGGTTGCGCAAGGTCTTTCCGAAAAAAGAAACATAACCACAAAAAGCTGATTGGAGGGATACCCTTATGAAGAAACTTTCAAAGATCGTCGCTCTGCTGCTTGCAGGCGCAATGGCCATGCTGATGTTTACTGCCTGTACCGGCGGTGGCGGCGGCAGCGAGGATAAGGAAGCCGAAGAAAAGGTGATGAGCCAGATCCGCGGCAAGAGCACCAGCACCGCAAGCCTGCAGAATGATAGTGATCTGAAGAAGGTCGCTGCAGCCCATCTGGATGAGGATCTCAAGGGTGGTATCAGCATCTTTGGTCATGAACTGATCGGCAAAGTTCACGTTGAAGGCAAGGACAAGGAATTCCTGACCATCACTGTGACCGCAAACTACACCTACACCGATACGATGCTCAGTGCCATCCTGACCCAGATCTCCAAGAAGGTATCGACTGATGCCAATGTGGATATCCAGCAGAGCGGCAGTTGGTCTAAGGTCGGTGTCGTTGTCAAGACAAGCAACACCAAGAGCTATGTCGGCATCGCATTCCAGATCAAGAACCCCAACCCTCAGAAATAAAAGAGTGATCAGTCCTTTCGTTCCCCGGAGAGCAGCCGCCCTCCGGGGCTTTTTTATGGCGCAAAAACGGGGCTGCTGCACCTTTTGTGGTACAGCAGCCCCGCTGCTTTATTTTTTAATATCCCTTTACCGAGAACCCGCGCTCCCACGGGTCGGGCGGGATGTCCTTTTGGCGGATGCCGGTGATCTGGATATAGTCGCTTTTCTGGATCATGGCGAACAGGGACATAAACTTGTCCGGGTCGCCCTGCACTTCCAGCGTCACGCTGCCGTCATCCTCGTTCTGCGCCCAGCCGGTCAGGTCAAGGGTCTGCGCGGCGTACCGCGCCCGGTAGCGGAAGCCCACTCCCTGCACCTGCCCGGTGATGGTGTAGCGCCGCCGCACTGTGCCTTCCGGCAGAACGGGCGGGGTGCGGTCCTTTTTGTTTGAAAAGTTGAACATAGCATTTAAACCTTTACCGGGCTCGCCCTCTCCGTCATTGCTCCGCAATGCCACCTCTCCCAGAGTGAGAGGCTTTGGCAGTCCATGCAACGTTTGATGTTTTGCCAAGGGCTCCCCCTTTGAGGAAAGACTTCCCCCGCACCGGGGGAAGATGTTGCGTAAGCGACAAAAAGGGGAATCTGTCGAGCAAAGCGAGACTGAGAGGGCGAGGAAGCTTTCCTTTCCCTCAAAGCTCCTGATAAGCGGTCATCAGGGCGGGGATGAACTGCTTTTTGCGGCTCACCACGCCCGGCAGCGTCCAGCTGGCATCGGCGGCGGGCTGGGTGTCAAAGCCGTCGGACAGCACCTCGGCGGCATAGCGTCCGTTGCAGATGACCACGCTCTCCTCCTTGGGCACGTCGGTCAGCAGCATATAGATATCTTCTACGTTCTGCTTGTTGCGTGCTTCCTCGAGATACGGCTTCAGCAGCGCCTCGGCGGCGGTCAGGTTCTTGCGGGTCATGTAGCTGCCCTGCGCCACGCCAAAGCGGATATCGCCGCACATGAACACCTTGAAGTCCTGCAAAAAGACCTCCTCGGCGGTCTTGCCGTCCAGCTTTTCGCCGGCTTCAAACATTTCGTTGGCAAACTCGTTGATGTCCACCCCGGCAATTTTCGCCAGACGGTTGGCGGCGTTCACATCGATGGGGGTGCAGGTGGGGCTGCGGAATACCAGCGTATCCGACAGGATGGCGGCCAGCAGCAGACCGGCTGTCTTTTGCGGGATGGTCACGCCGTTTTCATCGTACATCTGGGTGACGATGGTGGCGGTGCAGCCCACCGGCTGGTTGCGGAAGTACACCGGGCCGCTGGTCTCCAGACTGCCGATGCGGTGGTGGTCGATGATCTCCAGGATCTCGGCCTGATCAAAGCCCTCCACCGCCTGTGTGGCTTCGTTGTGGTCCACCAGAATGATGCGGCGCTTGCGCAGGTTGATGATGTTGCGGCGGCTGATCATGCCGCAGTACTTACCGTCTGCGTCCAGAATGGGGAAATACCGGTGGCGCACCTTTGCCATCACGCGGGTGACGTCTGCCACCGGGCTGACGAGGGTGAATTTAATGATATTGTCCCGGGTCATGTAATAGGAGATGGGCGCACACTGGCTGATGAGCTTTGCCGCCGCATAGGTATCGCAGGGGGCGCTCATAATGGCTACGCCGGTCTCGGCGGCAATGTGCTGGATGGTGCGGCCCACCTTTGCGCCGTTGCAGATGATGATGAGAGAAGCTTCCTTCTCGATGGCGCAGAGCTGGCTTTCGTAGCGGTTGGTCAGGATGACGATATCGCCCTTTTCCATGCTGCTTTCCAGCATTTCCGGGGTGGCGGTGCCAATGCGGATGTGACCGGTGGTGCACTCTGCGTCCTCACTGCCCACCACCATGGTAGCGCCCAGTGTTTCCAGAATATTGCGGTAGCTGGTGCGGCTCTTGGCAAGGATGCCGGTGTCGAACAGGTCCATGTTGGCGGTGGCGATATCCTTCACCGTGATGACGCCCTGCAGTTCGTCCTCCTCGCTGGTCACGGCAAGGGTGTCGATCTTCTGGTCGCGCATGATCTCCCACGCCTTGCGCAGGCTGGTAGAGCCGGGGATGCCGGGGATCTGCCGGTAATCCACGTCCCGAATTTTAGGGTTGACATCGGTGCACATCCGGGGCGGCGTGACCCCGAACTTTTTCAGCACGAATTCTGTTTCCTGATTCATCTTGCCCGCACGCCGGGCTTCGCAGACCAGATCACTGGTCTTGTTTTTCAGCTCTGCATAGGCAATGGCAGAGCAGATGGAGTCGGTGTCCGGGTTGCGGTGCCCGATGACAACGACCTTGTGCGCAGTTTGCTGCATACTGTACCCCCTTATGGGTCCTCAACTTCTTATCATATATCTTATCATTTACCAAAACAGCGCCCCTCTCCTGCACAGCGGGGCGGGCTGCAACCTTATTTTAACACAACTGCGTCCGGGGGTAAAGGGCAACAAACGGCTTGACCTGACCGGCAAATTGCTTTAAGCTTATAGAAAATATTGCTGATACGGAGGAACACCCATGAAAAAGCTTTCCCGCCTGCTGCTTGTCCTCGGCCTTATGCTGTGCATAAGCCTTACCGCCTATGCCGAGGACGCGCCCGCTGCCCAGCCCACAGCCAAGGAGCCCCGCACCCTGACCGCCCGCACCGGCACCGAGACCTCGCTGTGGAACGCTTACGCCTTCCTTGCCCAGCACGGCACAGCCTACCGCTTTGCCCCCTGCGCGGTGCAGACCCCGGCAGACGCCGCCGGTACTGCCCCTGCCGAGGATGCCGTGGCGGTGCTGCGGCTCTACACCACCTATGTGGAAAAGGATACGCCCGTCAACATTGACGGTCATGTGTTTCTTGCGGTGACCAACAACACTGACGCCGACCTTGCGGTGGGCGGGCTTTCCATTGCGCCGGGCACCAGCATTACCATGGGCACCCGGGGCAACAACCGGGAGCACGCCGGGCTGTGGTATAACGTCGAAAGCTATAATACGCACTATCTCCCGGATTTTTATGTCAACCTGACCTGTCTGCAGCTGTCCATGAACGCGGAGCAGCTGGCAGCTGTGAACGCCGCCCTTGCCAAGGCGGACAAGTGGTCGGCATGGCACAACTGCGCCGCCTTTGGCGCGGCGGTGTGGAACACCGTGTGCACCGACAAGGTAGACCCCGGCACTCCGCCTACCCCGGCAAGCCTTGCCGCCAGTGTGCGCAGCTGCACCGGCAAGTGGAATGCTGACCCGGCAGTGCCCTTTGACTACGTTGTTTACTACGGCTACCCTGCCGTGCCCAGCAAAGAATTTGCCTGAGCAGGGAAATTCTTGTATACATCACTTGCATTTCGACCGCATCCGCTGTATGATAGGGGTATTCGAGCTTTTTTGTCATTTGCAACGGAGGACAGCATGAAATCGTCCAAATTCACATCCACTCCCCTGTTTCCACGGCAGGCGCTGGTGGCGCTGCTGCTGCCGCTGATCGCGGAGCAGGCGCTCAGCGTGACCATTGGTCTGGCAGATACTTTGATGGTATCCTCGGTGGGCGAAGCCGCTGTGTCCGGCGTGAGCCTTGTGGACAGCTTCAACACCCTGATGATCCAGATCATGAGCGCACTGGCCACCGGCGGCGCGGTAGTCACCAGCCAGTACATCGGCCATCAGGAGCCAAAAAACGCCAAGGCGGCGGCTGCGCAGATTTTATTCGTGCTGTCCAGTTTCAGTGTGCTGGTGGCGGCGGTGGTCATCGGCGGGCGGCACGCCATCCTGCGGGGCATCTTCGGCTCCATTGACGCGGACGTGATGCGCTATGCCGAGACCTACTTTCTGCTTTCGGCGCTGAGCTATCCCTTCATTGGCCTGTACAACGCCGGTGCGGCGCTGTTCCGGGCGCAGGGCAACAGCAAGATCAGTATGCTGTCCAGCTTGGTGATGAACGTGGTGAACATCGGCGGCAATGCGGTGCTGATCTACGGCTTCGGCATGGGGGTCATGGGCGCGGCGCTTGCCAGCCTTGTGTCCCGCGCCATTGCCTGCGCGGTGGTGCTGTATCTGCTGCAAAAGCCGGGCTGCGCGCTACGGGTGGACAGCCTGCGGGCGATGGCACCGAACGGCGGGCTGATCCGGCGCATCCTGCGGGTGGGCATCCCTGCCGGCATCGAGAACGGGATGTTCCAGATCGGCAAGCTGTCGGTCTCCAGCCTGACCTCCACCCTTGGCACGGCAGCCATTGCCGCAAATGCGGTGGCAAATACCACCACCACCTTTTTGAACATCCCCGCCAACGCCGTGGGCATGGCTGCCCTGACCGTGGTAGGCCAGTGTCTGGGCGCAGGCGAAAAGGAACAGGCGGTGTACTACTCCCGCCGCCTGATGCTGACCGCCTACTGCGGCGCGTGGGTGATGAACCTGTCGGCATTCTTCTTCGCCAACCGGTTCGCGGTGTCCCTGTTCAACCTCTCGCCGGAAGCGCAGGCCATGGCGCTGGACATCATGGTGTGGTTCAACATCGTTTCCCTGTTCGTGTGGCCGTCCAGCTTTACCCTGCCCAACATCCTGCGCGCCGCCGGTGACGCCCGGTTTACCATGACCGTGAGCATCGTGTCCATGTGGGCGTTCCGGGTGGGCTTCTGCTATCTGGCCGTGCTCTGCTTCGGCGGCGGATTGCTGAGCATCTGGATGGGGATGTATCTGGACTGGGTGTTCCGCTCGCTGTGTTTCTACCTGCGCTTCCGCCGTGGCAGCTGGCTGGAGCAGAGTGTGATCTGATTTTTTCTTTTTTGCAGGAAACCGCCGCTCTGATTCGTATTATCAGCAGAAGAGCGATGGTATTTTTTACAAGTTCCACAAATTATTTTTTCAGCGCTTGACAAAGTTTTCACCTTTCGTTCTTGCAATCTTCATCGTTCGGGCGTATAATTTCTCAATGCTATCGAGTTCTGCTCTTCTGCAAAAGGAGGCTATTCTATGAAACGCCGCTGGCTTGCGCGCCACCCCATCGGGTTCATGGCGCTGTATTCTATATTTTATCTTTCCGTTTTTCACTATCTGGAGTCAAACGTCCCCCTGCGCAGCATTCTGGTGCACTGCCGTCTGGACGATCTGATCCCTTTCTGCAAATATGCGGTGATCCCCTACTTTGCATGGTTTGTGTGGATCCCCTTCACCCTGTTCTATCTGCTGTGGAAGGCCCCGCGGGAGGACTTCTGGCGGCTGTGCCTGCCGCTGTTCTCCGGCATGACCATTGCACTGGCGTGCTACGCAGTGCTGCCCACGGCGCTGGACCTGCGCCCCTACTGGGTGCCGGGCAGCGATGTCTTTGCCCGGGTGGTGCGCTTTTTGTACCGCACCGACACTGCCACCAACGTCTGCCCTTCCATCCATGTGTTCAACTCGGTGACGCTGCTGCTGGCGTACTACCGCAGCCGCATTTTTGATGCGCCCCGCCGCCGCTGGATGCGTCCCGCAGCCGCCGTGCTGTGCGTTTCCATCGTCTGCTCCACCGTGCTGCTCAAGCAGCACAGCTGCATTGACGTAGCCTTGGGTGCGCTGCTGGCACTGGCGCTGGACAGCGCCTTTACCGCCCTCGAGCGCAGCCAGCTGCCGCAGGTGCGGAGAGCATAAGGAAGAAAGAAAAAGCGACTCCCGTCAGCGCCTTTGGCGCTGGCAGGGGTCGTTTTTTCATTTCCTTTTTTAAAACAGCCCCTCGGGCAGGCAGATATCCTGCTTGGGGACTTTCGTCCACGCAAAGTCCGGCACAAGGCTTTCCGGGGTGCGGGGCGCAGGCTCCGGCTGCAAGCCGTAGGCATACGCCAGCTTACCGATGATCTCCGGCGCGGTGTATTTTGCCCGCAGATTTTCAAGGCTCTGGTCGCCGTCCCGCTTGGACAGCCGCCGCCCGTCCGCCGCCAGCAGCAGCGGGCAGTGGGCAAAGCGGGGCGGCTGCAA
>ENA-ORLU01001481-ORLU01001481.1-human-gut-metagenome-genome-assembly--contig:-NODE-1481-length-17212-cov-2.789437_pt1 | contig 17212 bp, 13 predicted proteins | sample MGYA00243009_ERZ508833 | MGnify/ENA primary metagenome ERZ508833 (study PRJEB26277, sample SAMN04329763) | human gut metagenome | biome: human-associated habitat | host: Homo sapiens | place: USA...
TTTTCTCCGTTCTTCTGCCTGTTCAAATTCATTCATCGTTCGTTGCTCCTGCTGTTTTCTTATTAATATCCCGCCACTGTTTCATTCGACCTGCCTGATCGCCTATTACGCCATAACTCCTGACATATAAACTGAAAACAGGTATCAGAACTTTCGTTCCGACACCTGCATACGTTCCCACATCATATTTCTTCGGATTCTGTCTGTATCGGCTCGCTGCCGGCCGCAGCTTGTTGTAAACAGTAACCTCGGTTTAGCCAACTTTTAATTTGAATTTCTGAATCTCTTTTTCACTGGACACTTTCTCGATGATTCCACCCAGACTTCTGAGTTTCTCTTCAAAGCGTTCGTATCCTCTCTGGATATAAACAATATCATCTACGACCGTAAATCCTTCTGCCGCAAGACCGGCAATTACAAGTGCTGCACCTGCACGAAGGTCTGGTGCGCTGACTCTTGCACCTGTCAGTTTTTCCACACCATCAATGATTGCTGTATTTCCTTCTACTTTGATATTGGCACCCATACTGTTTAAGAAGTTGGCTACGTCAACGATATGTGGTTCTTTGGCAGCATTTTCAATAACTGTTTTGCCCTCTGCCATACAGGCAGCCAGCATAATGTTGATCGTGGCACCAACAGAAACAGTATCCAAAAAGATATGGTTTCCTACTAATTCGTCAGCCGAGGTATTGATCATACCGTGTTCAATACTAACGGTAGCACCCAGTGCGCGAAATCCCTTCAAATGAAGGTCGATCGGACGGCTTCCGATCTCACAGCCACCCGGCAAAGCAACCTGTGCCTTCTTGTATTTGCCAAGCAGTGCGCCAAGCAGATAATAAGATGCACGAATCTTGCGGATGGAGTCATAATCAATGGTCATATCATTGATCGTGCTGCCATTAATAGATACTACATGAGGACCGATACGCTTTACAGTAGCGCCGATGCTCTCAATTGCTGTTAACAAAACATTAATATCTCTAACATTCGGAAGATTATCGATGACAACGGTTTCATCTGCCATAATAGCAGCAGCTAAGATGCCTAACGCAGCATTTTTGGCACCGCCGATCGTCACCTCACCATTTAATGGTGTTCCTCCTTTGATTATATACTGATTTTCCATATTACACCTCACACAGTTTGTTAGGCTATTTCCAAATAAACAGAAGTCAACACATCACTATATTATAATTAAAAACGCTAACATGTCAACCAAAAAAAACGTTTATTACGAAAATTTACGAAAATTTACGAAAGTTACTTTCGGCGATTTTCGAAATACACGAAAGAGTCAATTGCATCAAAGATATCCTGAAAGGTTTCACGAGGAGCAGCATCAATGTACTTTTTGAGGATCGCCTGCTCATCACTACCATGATATCTGCCATAAAAAATGTCGAACAGATTGTGACCTCTCACATAAATTTTGATCGACTCAATATTGTCTTTGATGTCCTGCTTGCTGCGAATGCGGATGTTGAGAGTACGCTGCATTCGCTTTACGCTGTTAAGCTTAAACAGATAGTCCTTAAATTTCTTATACAATATATTGTAAAACTCTTCTTCATTTTTAATCACGCCAATCTTTGCCATAACCTTTGGATCCAAAAAATAGTTTTCAAATGAATAATATTTAAGGATCAGTACGTTTTTGGGTTCGACGCGCGGAAGATTACCAACATCTTCCGAAGAGCGTTTGCTATAATAGCTGCACAACTGCTTCTTGAGATATTTTGGATTTTTGCCATCGCTGTCACGTATCATCAAAAATTGGTCTTTTAAATACAATTTGTTGATATATTTCAAATTTGCATAAGTTTTGATGTTGGTGCAGCTATTGACGGGAACAATGGAAATACGCTGTAAATTGCCGTTTTCATCGTAAATTTCGGAGTAATATTTTTCTAAAAGAAGCGGCAGACGGTTGCTGTCCTGCTTGCCCTCCACGATAAAAACAAAGCTGACATTCATCAGATCATTCGCAGTATAGCCGAGATCGTCCAAAATCTCATCTACATCTGTTTCAGTATGAATCGTTGTGAAGTAACGCTCGTTCAAAACGACTTCCCGTATCTGCCGGGATGAAAAATTAAAAATGAGATTTGGTGAGTGTGTCGAAAAAATAACCTGATTTTTCTTGGAAAGGCGGTATAAAATTTCGCTGGCACTCTTTTGAAGCTGTGGATGGAGATAGATTTCCGGATCTTCCATCATAATAATGCTTGGAAGCGTATTTTCTTCATCAATATAGGCTTCAAGGAGGGAAAGTGCGTAAATACTGCGCAACCCTTCGCTCAGCATATTGAGTGGTCCGACGAGATTATGCCGATCCTTGTTATAAATTTGTGTGGAAACATGCAGAAGGTTGTCGGTGTCGTAATCGAGTACGTAGCGGACTTCCTGTGAAGGACTTCCGTTCGCATGGAAATAACGGTTGACTTTTTCTGCAAATTGCGTAAGGTTGGTGTGAAACAATTTGTATTGTAAGAGGCGCACAGTTTCGAAAACGGTCAGTTCCTCCGGTGTTTTTTTATTGATCAGCCCAATACACTGAAAACAGCGGTTGCAGGTACGGGCAGGGTCAAACGTACATTGATTATCTTTTAATTTCTGAAAAGATTCTTTGTCATAGAAACTGAATACATCATTCTGCAGCGCCTCGAGATTTCGGTTTTGGTCAATATGATAAATTTTGGGCAGTACTTCCGGGATATATTCGTTATGCTTTGAAAATCCATCGGAATATCGTGTTGCCATATTTGGTGTGACGATAAAAGTAAATGACAAAATACCATCCTGATAGGACGGGATCTTGCTCTGAAAATCTGCAAGCCATCGTTCATAATCTTTCACTTTGCACAATACACTCCGTGAGTGCAGCAGCATAATATCGCTTTCGGAATACTCGATATGAACCGAGATGGAGATGGGTTTGCCGGCATCTAAAAATTCATGTTCTGCACAGTTACGCATCCCCATTGCCAGTAAAATGGCATCGATTACTGCTGTTTTTCCGGTGTTATTCTTGCCGACTAAGATCAAAGCATTTTCAATATCAGTGATCTCAAGTTGTTCGATCGATTTGTAATTGCAAATCTTCAGATATGTTATTTTCATATTGCACTCCATTCTATCGCTATTTGCGATAAAGATAGGAATAAACGCTGCCTAAGCGCGACCTCCTAATACATTATATGTTCCCCAAAAAATTATGTTAATTATTTACCGTTTCTTTCGCTTTTGCTTTTTTCCGTGTGTCTTACGTACAGAATAACCAAAGTTCCCCATGGCTTTGGCTAATTCGTGGTAAGTGCCATGTGAATAGGCAAGCAGACCGGTATCATTCAAATGAAAGGTCCCTTTCTCATCAATGTAGGCATCGTCCACGTGTACGGCGGTGACTTTGGCCAAAAACATATGATGAGAACCAAGTTCGTTTATTTCTGTTACCTGACATTCAATGTTAACGGGCGATTCGGCGATCATCGGGCAGCGCACGGTATCTGCCGGGATCTTAGTTAGATGACATTCGTTCCATTTGTCAAGATCACGACCGGAACGTACCCCGCAAAAATCCGTTGCACGTGCAAGTTTTTTGGTAGTGAGATTGATCACAAATTCGCCTGTTTCGCGGATCATGGCATAGGAATATCGTTCGGGCCGCACGGAAATATAGACCATCGGTGGGTTGGTACAGATGGTACCGGTCCACGCAACGGTAAGGATATTAGACTCTTGTGCTATATCGCCGCAGCTTACCATAACCGCAGGAAGTGGGTAAAGCATATTACCCGGCTTAAAATTTATTTTGCTCAAAAAAATGCCTCCTGTATTGAAATTTGGAATCCGTTAGCCGGCAGAATTTAAATGCTGGCAGACATATCCGATATAAGTAGTATTAGTATACCACATGATACCCGCCTTGGACTACACAAACTGCATGATTTGTGGTACACTTTAAATACAAAAACGATAACAAAAAGATGGGTGCTCCCAATGTTTGACGAGACCGTTAAGAAAGGTGGTAACGATATGACGGATTATTTATCGATAGAGGGGATGACAGAAGATTTAGAGGGAAAAGTAAAACAGGATCTGAAATACAAAACGGGAAATTTTCTTTGGAAGGTAAAGTTTAATGTTCCGTTGGATCCAAAAACCGTAAATAATGTAAATTTGTATGTCACAACGGAAAATCTGTCTCCGCTTAAGACAGCGATCCGATACAATTCATTAGAAAATATTATCGAAATTGAGCCGCTTGAGCCATATGCACAAGATGAGACGTATATCCTGAATATCACAACGAATGTGACATCTTTGTCTGGCAAGGCACTGCGAGAGCCACAGCAGTTACGTTTCAAAATATAATGGAGACGGAGCCGGTTCGCAGCATGGAGGATTGATGTGAAAAGCAGTTGGAGGACTAAATTATTTAAGAATATCCGATTTAGAGGGAAGATGATACTTGTCTTTGTGATAGGTGGCGTTATTCCCTTTTTTGGCGTAACTGTATATTTAAACAATAGAGCAGCCAACAGTTTGATCGAACAAAATAAGAAGGCGCAAAAACAAGAATTGCACTTGATGGCAAGTATTCTTGAAGATGCTGTGCCGGATATGGAAAAAGTTTGCGAAAACATGAATATAAATACGGTGCTGTCTAATATGATCACAAAAGATTATACCGATGAAAAGAAATGGCAGAAAGATAAGGGGAAATTGTGGGAGATTGATCGTTATATGCAGGATTATAAGCAGTCAATCTCGGATATAGTGATCTATGTCAGCAATGAAACCCTATGTTATGATCGGCCGTTTACTTATCTGGGGCCATCTGTCACACAACAGTCTTGGTATAGCGATGTATGTGATAGAAAAGGTGGATTGATCTGGTGTTATGGTGAAGACCGAGAAGAAAAGCAAAAGTGCATACAGGTCGCAAAACAGATCGTTAGTGCTGATGGAGAGCAGCTTGGCATATTGGCGGTGCAGATGAATATGGATCTGATCAATTCGGCAATTGCAGAACGGGAAGAAAATACGGTTCTTCTGTATAATGATGTAAATGTGTTGTATACGAACTATGAAGTTTCGGGAACAGAGGAGCTCGCGCTGGAAACATATTTGCGCAGTACGACAAGATGGACGGGAAATACGCGTTTTAGTGTTATCGGAAAAGACAGATTTGTTACGTATAAGAAAGTACATCCGCAAAATACGCCCAATTACTACCCTCTTGCCAGTGTACAGGATTACTCCGGAATCACGGAGCAGATCAATCAGGTTACCTTTAATGCGTATTTGATCGTGGGAATTGGAATGCTAATCTCGTTTGCGATGATCATAGGATATTCGACCAGCTTTTCCAGCCGATTGAAAGAATTGCGTCATCAGATGCATTTGGTAGCAACCGGTCGTTATGATCGGGTAAAAATGGTGGGTGGAAACGACGAGATCGGGGAAATTTATGCCGAACTCGGAACGATGATGGACGATATCCAAGATCTGACAGAATCAATGGTAGAAGAAAAAGTGCAGAAAGAGAAAATGCATACACGGCAAAAGGAAGTTGAATTTAAAATGTTAGCTAGTCAGATTAACCCTCACTTCCTATACAATACATTAGAAACGATCAGAATGAAGGCGAGGGTTAATCATCAGCCGGAGATTGAAGATCTGGTCAAAATGCTTGCAAAGATCATGCGGCGGAATATACAAGTCAGTCATAAGCTGGTAAGTTTGCAATCGGAAATAGAACTGATTGATAATTATATGAAGATACAGGATTATCGCTTTGGGGATCGCATCCATTCCGAAATTATGGTAGATGATGACGTTGATATGACGCAGGAAGTGATGCCGCTCATCATTCAGCCGTTTGTGGAGAACGCTTTTATACACGGCTTGGAAAATAAACCGAAGGACGGAAGACTTGAGGTGAAAGTGTCTCAAGATGAAAAAGACATTATTATAGAAGTGATTGATAATGGAATTGGAATGAATTATTATCAATTGGGTGAATTGCGCCACTCATTGACACAAACAGATGGAAGCGGGGGGCATATTGGGATCAGCAATGTGAATCAGCGATTGATCATGCAGTATGGAAAAGAGTATGCGGTAAAGGTGGATAGCCGTTTGAATGAGGGGACGGTTGTGACAATACGGATCCCGAAGAATGCTTCGACAGCGATCGAGCAAAGTGATGAGCAGGAATTACCATAATAAATAGCGGTTATTGGCAAAAATCGCATCCAAAACAGGACAATTATTTGGTAAAAATATGAAAAAAATATACGTGGCAAGGAATTTTTCGGGTAAATATGTCTAATAATTATGGTTTTAATATCACTTCGTTCTGCTAAAATAAGCAAGTAAGTAGTTTTGCAGGCAGCAAAACGAAAAGCAAACAAATATATTGATTAGGAGGAATAACAATGAGAAAATCAATTAGAAAAATCATTGCAATCGATTCTGCGAGCGTAATGGCGTTGACATTTGCAGTAACATCTGCACCAAATGCAAGTGCAGGAACAATTAGCAAAGCAGCAAAGGAAGCAGCAAAGGCTGCATTCGATGCATCTGGTAAGACTACATATCATGCATACTTCGGTTTACAGCAGACAGAGTCTTGGATCTTCCGTGATGAATGGTATCAGGAAGAGAATGGTTTGAATGGTACAAATCTTCCAGACGGTGCTTATGAAGGTAAGTTGTATCATAGTGAAAACAATGCACTTACAGCAGTTCCGGGTGCAACAGTAACAGATGCTGAGATCAAAGGCAACGGTGTTTACACAGTTAGTGTAAAGGACTTGGGCGGCGTATTGACAAGTGCAGAGAGCAGCCAGCAGGCAAAAATGTCCATGCTGTATGTAAGTACAGATATTCCGATGTCTGCATACAAAGACGGCAAGATTCAGGTAACAGACTGGAAGCTTAAGATCGATAATACATCTGTAACACTTCAGGACGACATCTTCGTTCCAACAGAGTACACAGATGAGAGTGGATTGTTCCGTCTTGATCCATTTAACTCATATCAGAAGGATCAGGGTGCTTATCCTGGTTGCCCTAGCGTTAGAACACCTAATGATTCTGTAGAGATCACATTCAAGGTTAGCGGATTTGATGTTGATAACCCTGATGCAGTAGAAGCAACACCAACGCCTGCAGCAGACGCATCTTCTTCATCTTCTAGCAGCAGTAGCTCTTCTTCTATCAGTGGTGGAGCAGTAGCAGCTATCGTAGTAGTTGCAGTTGTAGTGATTGCAGGTATCGTAGTAGTTGTTAAGAGAAAGAAAGACTAATAAAACGCATATCCCATTTGGGAGAGTGATCGTGTGGAGAGGTGAGACAATATTGTCTCATCTCTCCCTTTCTGTTTGATGAATTGCACAAAAATTTGATGAATTGCACAAAAATTTATATATTTTTTGTTAAAAGTGTGAAAAAATCGTGTATTTTTTCTTGAAAGATTATGGTATTTTTTAACGAATTCTTTAGGTATAATTACATGATGAAGTAACTACGTTGGTGTGATTTTGAGCAATTCTGCACTAAAAAGCACTTAGCGCACGATAAATAATACGAGGAGGTTATTTATGAAAGACAAAGAAAACAAGAAAGGAGCTGCTTCAGGACTGTACATCTGTCAGAGAATCATTACAATTCTGTTGATCGTTGGTGCATTTTTCCCGACATTTAATCCAACTAGAGTTGCTAAGATGATCAGTTCAAATGTATCCCTGTTTACATCAGCAGTATCCTACAACAGTTTGACAAGTGAGTTCGCCAGAGCGTTCCGTATGAACTGGGTCAGTGAAAGCAGCTTTGCCGTTGTAATGATTGCATCTATTATATTGGTGATCGGTATCATTTTACTCGGCGTGGGAGCTTGTATGTCCCTCGGTAATCTGAGAATGCAGAAAACAGGTGCTCAGTTTACGTTGAGACACTTGGATTAGTTGTAACTGAAGTGAGTTATATGCTGGTAAATTCTTCTACAGATCCAACAAAGGCTAACAAGATCTTACCTCAGATCCCAACAGCATTTTATGGTTATGCAGTATTAACAGCTATTATGCTTATTACAGCAATTGTTGTATTTACTTCTCTTCCTAGTGTTGACAAGGGTGAGAAGTACGAGATGGAATCAAAGTATAAGTTATTCCTTATGTTCCTTCCATTCATTGCATTAGCATTTGTATTCTGCTACCTGCCTTTGTATGGTTGGAGATATGCGTTCTTCGATTACAAATCAGGAGATACGCTTTCTATGAGTAACTTCGTAGGATTCAAGTGGTTTACATATTTGTTCCAGAACTCAGCTACACGTACTGATATGATCAATACCATGAGAAATACATTGATCATGAGTTTCTTGGGAGTGGGTACCAGCTGGCTTCCTATGATCTTTGCAATCTTCCTTTGCGAGATGAAGAACTTGAGATTCCGTCGTTTTGTACAGACATTCACGACGATTCCTAACTTTATCAGCTGGGTACTTGTGTACGCGGTTGCATTGGCTATCTTCTCTACAGATGGTTTCATTAACACATTCTTGAAGGAGATTGGTGTTGTTGCACAGAACGCACAGGGTAAAGCGTGGTTGATGAGTTCTAAGCATACATGGCTTAAGATGTGGGCATGGGGAACATGGAAAGGTGTAGGTTGGAGTGCTATTATCTACATCGCAGGTATTTCCGGTATCGATCAGTCCTTATATGAGGCGGCAACAGTAGATGGTGCCGGTCGATTCCAAAAGATGCGTCACATTACTTTACCTGGTTTGCTTCCTACATTCTTCGTATTGCTGTTGATGGCAATCGCAGGCTGCTTGAGCAATGGTTTGGATCAGTACCTTGTATTCCGTAACCCGAACAACATGGATACGATCCGTGTATTGGATCTGTGGGTATACGACTTAGGTATTAATGGCGGTAGTATCCCACTATCCACGGTAATTGGTATGGCAAAATCCATTGTCAGCGTAGCGTTGCTGTTTGGTGCTAATAGTGTATCTAAGGCATTGCGCGGCGAGAGTATTGTATAGGAGGTGAAATCGTATGGCTAAGACAGCACAGGAAAAGTTAGATGCTAAAAGAGAAAAAGAGTACAACAAGAAACATAAAAGAATGTACAGGAGATCTGTCGGAGACGTTGTCTTTGATGTACTCAACTATATATTCTTTACAGTGTTTACATTAACATGTATCTTCCCGTTCTATTACTTGTTTATCAATACGATTTCAAGTAATGATCTGGTTAAAAAGGGTATGATCAATTTCTACCCGAAGGGACTGAATATTGATAACTATTTGAAATTGCGTGAAGTTGGTGATCTGGGAAATGCGTTCTTGGTATCTGTCAGCAGAACGATTCTTGGTACTGCATTGATGGTCCTTGCTTCTGCATTCGTTGGTTACTTGGTAACAAAGCAGGAAATGTGGCATAGAAGTTTATGGTATCGTTTCCTCGTTATCACAATGTATTTTAACGCTGGTTTGATCCCAACATACTTGAACTTAGTTATGTTAGGTCTTACAAATAACTACTGGGTATACATCATCCCAGGAATTGTTGCTCCGTACAACATTATCCTCGTTAAGACGTATATAGAGTCTATACCGGGCGAGTTGGAAGAGAGTGCATTTATTGATGGTGCATCATATATGGTAGTATTTCGCAAGTTGATTTGGCCTTTGAGTAAGCCGATTCTTGCTACAATCGCAATCTTCGGTGCGGTAGGTCATTGGAATTCCTTCCAGGATTCCTTGATTTACATGCAGGGTAACGCTAAGTTGTTTACATTGCAGCATAGATTGTATACCTACTTGAACACATCAAGTAACTTGGGCTCGATCATGAACTCTACATCCGGTGCACAGACATCAGATGCAGCAGCTGCTGCATTGAATACCAAGGTTATCAAGTACACGGTAGCCATGGTATCTGTTATCCCTATCCTTTGCGTATATCCTTTCATGCAGAGATATTTCGAAAAAGGTATTATGCTTGGTGCTGTAAAGGGTTAATGTATATTGGTACACTGATGGTTTAGTGAACCAAATCGTAAAGTGAATGAGTTCGAATGGTGTAATGCCATTCGAACTTAAAAATAAGAAGAATTAAAACGCTTCAGAATGGAGGAAAATTATGAGAAAACTTTTTTCAAAGAAGTTACTTTCTGTACTGTTGGCTTCCAGTATGGTAATTGGTTCTGCATCTGCATTAACAGGTTGTGGAAGCAAAAAGAACGAAGTTATCAAATTGAACGTATACAGTCAGTTGGCAAACTTCTCCGGAAAGCAGATCGGTTGGTCTGCAGACATCCTTAAGAAGAAATTCAACGTAGAGTTGAATATCATTCCTGAGGGAGATGGCGTGTTTGAGACACGTATGACAAGTGGTAACTTAGGTGATATTGTTGTATGGGGTGCTGATAATGATAAGTATCCTTTGGCTGTAAAGAATAATTTATTATTCGGATGGGAAGATGACAATGTATTAGATGAGTACGGCCCATACATCAAGAAAAACATGCCGGATGCTCTTAAGAAAAACAAAGAGTTGACAAAGACAATCACAAATGGTGCCAGTGACAAGCTCTATGGTTTTGGTGCTAACGTGGCATTGAACAGTAAAGATCATGAGTCCTTCTTCTATACATGGGATACTCGTTGGGATCTTTACAAGAAACTTGGTTATCCAAAGATTAAAAATCTTCAGGATTACCACAAAATGCTGAAGAACATGCAGAAGCTTTGCCCATCTGATGATTCCGGTAATAAGGTATACGCTGTATCCTTATGGCCAGACTGGGATGATGCAATGGTAATGTATGTTAAGGCTATGGCTACTGCATATTATGGATACGATGAGTTGGCACTTGGATTATATGATCCAACCAATGGTAAGTATCATGATGCATTGGAAGAGAATGGTCCATATCTTGAGATGTTGAAGTGGTTCAACGATCTGTATCAGGATGGATTGATCGACCCTGACTCTATGACACAGACATATGATGAGATGATCGCTAAGGTTCAGAATGGTGGTACATTGTTCTCCATCTTCAACTACAGTGGATCTCTTGGTTACAACACAAAAGAGCATACATCTGCCGGCAAGCTTATGTACTGCATGAAACCAGAAGATGCTTCACCAATCGTTTATGGTATGAATACACAGGGTGGAGATAGAGTTTGGTCTATCGGTGCTAAGACTGAGTACCCTGAGAAATGTATGGAAATTATCAACTATCTCGCTACTCCAGAGGGTCGTATGACAATGGAATATGGTCCAAAGGGTTATACTTGGGATTATGATGATCAGAAACATGCATACTTGACAGATGTCGGAATGAAATGTCAGAAAGATAAGAATACCACAATGGGTGGCGGTTATAAGGGATCTTACCATGATGGCGAGTTGCAGATCAACAACGTAACATGGTCTCTCGATGCTTCTAACCCGGATTCTGACGGTGAGACATACAACAAAGAGAGCTGGGCAAGCTACAACGCTACTCCATCTAGCGATATCGAGAAAGATTGGCGTGATAAGACTGGTTGTACAACGATCAATGAGTACATGGAGAAAGGTAAATATACTGTAGCTCCTGGTACATCATTCTCCAAGGAGACTCAGGATACTACTCTTAAGACTACTTGGAATCAGGTTACAACTGAGATCAAGAACTCTTCTTGGAAAGCAATCTATGCTAAATCTGACAAAAAGTTTGACAGCGTTGTTGCAAGTATGAAGAAGAGCGCTAAGAAGTATGGTTATGATAAGTGCGTTGAGTGGTCACGTAACCAGGCTTCCAGAAGAAAAGCATTGGAAGATGCAATTACACGGTAAAATTTGAGTTCATATGAACTTGAGAATAATGGAACGGGCTGTTTGTTAATGCAAGCAGCCCATTCTGTATCTATGTATTAGATAAAAGTGTTAAGCGGCATTTTAACAGCTTAATCATAGAATGGAGATTAAATGCACATATAGTGTGCAGGAATGTGAAATAATATGAGTAAATTATTTAGTTTGGACAGCGGATTATATAAGTTTATGAGCCGTTTGTTTGATATGTTGAAGTTAAATGCGATGTGGATACTTTGTAGTATTCCGATTGTAACGATTGGAGCATCTACAACCGCAGCATTTACAATTACGCTGAAAATGGTGGATGAAGAGGAAGGTTATATTGCAGGACCATTTTTGAAAGAGTTTAAGGCAAATTTGTTTAAGGGAAGTGCGATCGGGCTTATTCAATTGTTTGCTATGTATGCCATTTATTTGGATTTTCAATTAGCACGTGTTAGTGAAAGGTATGGAACACTGTGCACCGTAGTCGGCGTGATCGCTATTGTAATGACTGTAATGCATTTTTTATATGCATATGCACTGTTAGCGAGATACGAAAATACGATCGTCAACACATTGCGTAATTCGTATTCAATTTGTGTAAAATATTTTTTGAAAACCTTGTTTTTGCTTGTGACATTGTTTGTAGAATATTTGGTGTTCTATCAATTACATTGGACATTATTGTTTTTTGGCATTATATTGGGACCGGCATGCCTTATATTGACGATCAGTGGTTTTGCCAGACAATTTTTCCGTAATATTGAGAGAGAAAATGATCTGCGTGAGGAAGAAAGTAAGCAGGAAAAGGCAAATGAGCGTCAGGGAATTTGGAAAGAGGCGTTTGAAGATCAAGAGGAAAGTGATCCTAAGTAATGAAAATAATGAATTGAGAATAGATGAGTCTGGCGTTAGATGAACGCCTTGTATAAAAGAGGACAGTTATACGGACAAGGAGAATTTGTTTGTATGGCTGTTTTCTTTAATTAATAGGAAACTGCTGTTGTGTAGTGTGACATCATCGCAAAGTGCTGGCTTTGCTTTTTTATTTGGACGAAAAAAGTAAATTTGCAAAAAGAAAACGTGGATCGCGAGTTCTATTTCGTAGAGAGCATTCATAATAATAGGATAATAAAGGATGTAGGTTATGTACTGTTATAAAGGTGCTGGCTGAGTGAATCGTTGTGGGGGATAGCAGGATGCGTGGAACTAAAATTATTGTTTTACGAATGAAAGAATTGATATATACAGCAATTTTTGCCGGTGTTGGAATTATATTACTGTTACTCATCGTATATTTGTTTGTTGGAAAAGGGAGATCAGAAGGTAAACAAGATACTGCTGACGCAAATGAAAGATATCAGGCAGGGATATATACGAAGGATATCACATTAGGGGAGAGTACTGCCAGTTTAGAGGTGGCATTAGATACGGATCATATTAAGTCCGTAAAGATTGTTCCATTAGATGAAAGTATTACAACGATGTATCCATTAATGGAGCCGGCAGTGAAAAGTGTATCCAACCAGCTCGCAGCGGGAGTTGCGCCAGAAGAGGTGGAGCTGACGAAAGAGTCCAAGTACACGCAACAGATCATTGTTGATGCGGTAGAGGAAATTTTAGAGGAACAAGGTGCGGCAAATCAAACCGTAAAGTGATAGACCGTAATATTTTGAACGTGGTATACTATAAATCATGAAAGAAATAAATACGGAGGAAAATATGGGGTTACAATTTATATTAGGAAATGCCGGTGGAGGCAAAACATGGTACATAGAGCATCAGGCCGCAGCAATGGCGAGCAAAGATATGAAGAGGCAGATCTTTGTCGTTGTGCCGGAGCAGTTTACAATGCAAACACAAAGAAATCTTGTCGCATTGAGTGAGCGTCACGGTCTGTGGAATATAGAGGTGCAGAGTTTTCCGCGCCTTGCTTTTCGTGTGTTTGGCGAGACGGGTGCAGGAATGGCACCGGTTATCGATGATCTGGGTAAGACGATGATACTAAAAAAGGTATTGATGGGGCTGCAAGATCAGTTGACATATTTTGGGCGAAATATACATAAAAAGGGATATGTGGCAGAGATAAAATCATTTTTATCGGAATTAATGCAGTATGATATTGCATCGGATGGATTGGAACAGATGAAAGAATCGGCAAAATCGCACCCGGTTTTGCGGCAGAAACTGCAGGATGTAGAAGTGGCGTATGCCGCATTTTTGGATTATCTGCAGGATAACTACATTACCTCTGAAGAAATACTCACCGTATTTGCGGATGTAGCAGAGCGGTCCAATATTTTGAAAGACAGTATATTATATCTGGATGGATTTACAGGATTTACACCGGTGCAGTATAAGCTGCTGCGAAAGCTGTTGCGCGTATGTGGTCAGGTGAATGTTACAGTGACATTGGACAAGCGGGAACAGGTTTGGAAAATGGATAAGAAATATAAGCTCTTTTATCTGAGTCAGAAAACCATTTATCATTTAACAGAAATAGCAAGAGAAGAGCATTGCGACATTGCAGAACCAATTTGGACAGGTACCGTAAAAGAGGAGACGCGTTTCGCGGATAATGTTGAGCTTGGATATTTGGAGCGAAATTTATTCCGTTATCCGGTCAGACCATATAAAGAAGAGGTGCAAAATATTACGGTCCATTGTTTGCGGCAGCCAGAGGACGAGGTGCATTTTATGATCGAGGAAATCATGGCACTTCGTGAACAGGAAAGCTTTCGATATCGCGACGTAGCGATCGTGACCGGAAATATGGACATTTATGGGACGTTGATCAAAGGAGAAATGGAGCGCAAAGGGATGCCCTGTTTCATAGACCAAAAGAAGAGCATACTTGCAAATCCGGTTGTGGATACGATAAGCAGTATGTTAGATGTGTTGCGTAAGGATTTTGATTATGAGAGTATGATCAAACTGTTAAAGAGTGGATTTATACAGCGTACAGGGTGTCCAACAAATGGGATAAAAGAGTGGGAAAATGCTGTGCAGCTTTTGGACAATTTTCTGCTGGCATCTGGAGTTCGAGGGCACAAAAACTGGGAAAAAGAATGGGACACCGGATATGTTTTTCGAAGAAAGGCAGAAGACATAGCTACAGAAGCCTCGGAAACGATCAATTGGCTGAGACAGGAAACGTGGGATCGATTGTCGGATTTTTATGGACGTATTGCGCGTGGCAAGCATCGTGTGCGTGAATATGCGGAAACAATTTGTGATTTCATGGAGCGGGAGCAGATTTATTTGCAAATTCAGAAACGTATAGAGAGGTTTAGGGAAGAGGGAAATTTTGAAGCGGTCAAAGAATATGAACAGATTTATGATGTGATCATAGAAGTACTTGATCGCTTGGTGGCATTGCTGGGGGATGAAGAAATGCCTTTGGCAGAGTTTATTGAAATACTGAATACCGGATTTGATGAGGCGCGTATTGGTTTGATACCGCCTGGAGTGGATCAGATCATGGTAGGAGATCTGTCAAGAACTCGTTTGTATGGAATTAAGTATCTATTTTTGCTGGGTGTTAATGACGGAAATATTCCAATGACCGGAGATGGCGGAGGTATTTTATCCGATGCAGAACGAGAGTTTTTGGCGGGAGAAAGCTATGCATTGGCACCTACCGCAAGAGAGAAAATATATACCGAACAGTTCTATCTGTATTTATGTTTGACCAAACCATCGCAGAGGCTGTATTTGACATATAGTGCAACTGCTAACGATGGAACTGCTTTACAGCAGGCGTATTTGATCGATCGGGTTCAGAATATTTTTCCAAAACTTCAGATTCAAAATGTAGCAGAGTCGCGTGGTAGATTGCGCGATATTTTGAGAGATGATTACGGCAGAGGGTATTTGATCCGAGGTCTGCGAATGGGATGGCAAGATAATGCTGCTTGGAACGAATTGTATCGACAGTATCGTTTGCAGGAGCAGGAGTTAGCATGTGCCCCAAAAGACGGACAGAAGAAAATGCTGAATCATCGTGGTGAGTTGGATCGCCTGATAGATGCTGCATTATATATCGCACCAGAGAGTAAGATCTCGAAAGAGGCGGCAACGGCATTGTATCACGAAGTGATCACCGGCAGCGTATCGCAGTTTGAAAAGTTCAGTGCCTGCCCATTTGCGTATTACATGCAGTATGGGCTGCAGCTAGAGGAGCGAATGGAACATGAAGTTCAGTTTTTTGATATTGGAAATATTGTGCATGAGGCACTGGAACGCTATACAAAGACGCTTCTTGACCGGCATATCGGGTGGGCAGATGTTGATGAAGAGCAGCAGCATATATTGGCAAATCAGTGTTTGAACCATACGGTGGAGGAATACAAAAACGGTTTATTGTACGATACGGAGAGGGATGCCAGTCTGGTAGAGCGATTGCGCCGTATTATGCTTCGGACTGTTTGGGCGATCACGGAGCAAATGAAACTGGGGAAGTTCGATACGGTAGACAGTGAGGTAAGCTTCCGGATGGACAAAGAAAAGCAGACGTATATTGGCCGCGTGGATCGTATTGATACGATGGAAACTGAGGAAAATATTTACGTTAAGATCGTGGATTACAAAACCGGCAAGAAGGATCTGTCACTGTCGGACCTTTATTATGGACTGCAATTACAGCTTATGGTGTATCTTCGGGCAGCAGTGGATAAACAGACACGTAGAAGTAAGAAAATGGTTATTCCGGCGGGTGTCCTATATTATCATATAGAAGATCCGTTTGTGACAAGCAGATTGGATTTCGAGGAGAAGAGAACGTATCTGCTGAATGAACTGCTCATGCGAGGATTGGTAAATGAGGAAGATCCGGTTCTGCCATCATTAGATGCGACGTTGGCCGGAGAAGAGGGGGCATTAGCGGCTTCTGCAAAATCCTTGGTCGTACCGGTCGGAACAAAAAAAGATGGAATGCTTAAGAAAAATGCGGCTACGATCACAACGGAAAATTTCAAGGAATTGATTGACTTTACAGAGCGTAAGCTGCAGGAGATCGGTGTACAGATCGGAGCAGGAGAGACGAGTATGCATCCGTACCAAAAGGCGGACAGTATGAAATCTTGTGCCTGTGATTATTGCAATTATCATGGAATCTGTGGATTTGATGCAAAACTTGCCGGCAATTCATATCGAAAAATATGGCCAAAGACAAACGATGATGTATTTTCGGAGATACGCAGAGAGAGTGATATTCCATCGGAGGATAGGAAAGGAAACGAAGTAAATGATGTTGTTCCATCGGAGGATAGGAAGGGAAACGAAGTAAATGATGTTGTTCCATCAGAGGATAGGAATGAGAACGAAGTAAATG
>ENA-ORLU01001482-ORLU01001482.1-human-gut-metagenome-genome-assembly--contig:-NODE-1482-length-17196-cov-4.171681_pt1 | contig 17196 bp, 13 predicted proteins | sample MGYA00243009_ERZ508833 | MGnify/ENA primary metagenome ERZ508833 (study PRJEB26277, sample SAMN04329763) | human gut metagenome | biome: human-associated habitat | host: Homo sapiens | place: USA...
GCGCCGTCAGTGAGGTCTCAGGGAAGGCGTTTCGAGGCTCGAAGGACACAAAACGGGGGTGCAGGTTGTCCTGCGCCCCCGTTTTCTTGGCATTGCGGTTGTTTGCCGCCGGTTTTTACGCCGCTTCGTCGAACTGCGAGTTGTACAGGTCGGCGTAGAAGCCGCCCTGGGCGAGCAGCTCGTCGTGCGTGCCCTTCTCGACGATGTCGCCGTCGCGAATCACCAAGATCACGTCGGCGTTGCGGATCGTGGACAGGCGGTGCGCGATGACAAAGCTGGTGCGGCCCTGCATCAGCGCATCCATGGCGCGCTGAATAAGCTCCTCGGTACGGGTATCGACGTTGGAAGTCGCCTCGTCCAGAATCAGTGCCGGGCGGTCGGCCAAAATGGCACGGGCGATGGTCACGAGCTGGCGCTGACCCTGCGACAGGTTGGTGCCCTCCTCGTTGATCATAAAGTCGTAGCCACCGGCGAGCGTATGAATAAAGTGGTCGCAGCGTGCGGCGCGCGCAGCGGCCTCGACCTCGGCATCGCTCGCGTCGGGGCGTCCGTAGCGGATGTTCTCGCGGATGGTGCCGTTAAACAGCCAGGTGTCCTGCAGCACCATGGCAAACTCGCCGCGCAGTGCCGCGCGGTCCCAGTCGCGCACATCGACGCCCTCGACACGCAGCGAGCCGCCGTCCACGTCGTAGAAGCGCTGCAGCAGCTTAATGAGCGTGGTCTTGCCGGCGCCGGTGGGGCCGACGATGGCGACCTTCTGGCCGGGCTGCACCTTACAGCTGAAATCGTGGATGATGGTCTTTTCGGGCACATAACCGAACCGGACATGGTCAAAGGTGACCTGACCATCGATGCAGGCAGGGTCTGCCCGGCGGGCAGGGTCGGCCAGCTGATCCTCTTCGGGCTCGTTCAGGAACTCGAACACGCGCTCGGCAGCGGCGGCCATGCTCTGCAGCATGTTGGACACCTGTGCCAGCTGCTGGATGGGCTGGGTGAAATTGCGGACATACTGGATAAAAGCCTGGATATCGCCGATGGTGATGATGCCGTTGGCGGCAAAGATGCTGCCAACGATGGCAACAGCCACATAGCCCAGGTTGCCCACAAAATTCATAATGGGCTGCATCAGGCTGGAAAGGAACTGGCTCTTCCAGGCGGATTCAAACAGCTTGTCGTTGGCGACGTTGAAGTCCTCCAGCACGGCAGCCTCCCGGTTGAAGGCTTTGATGACGTTGTGGCCGGAGTAGACCTCCTCCACCTGACCGTTCACAACGCCCAGGGTGGCCTGCTGGGCCTTGAAGTATTTCTGGCTGAACCTGACCACCAGCATCACCAGCACCAGAGAGACGGGCAGGATAAGCAGTGCGATCAGGGTCATTTTGGGGCTGATGGACAGCATCATAATCAGCACGCCAATCATGGTGGTAATGCTGGTGATGAGCTGGGTCACGCTCTGGTTCAGGCTCTGGCCCAGGGTATCCACATCGTTGGTGATGCGGGAGAGCACCTCGCCGACCGTCCGCTTTTCAAAGTAGGCCAGAGGCAGGCGGTTGATCTTCTCGCTGATCTGGCGGCGAAAATCATAGCAGACCTTCTGGGAAAGGCCGGTCATCAGCCAGCCCTGAATGAAGCTGAATGCCGCAGAGCAGAGGTACATGGCCAGCAGGGTGAGCAGGATCTTGCCGATGTAGGCAAAGTCGATGCTGCCGATCCCCCGCAGCTTGGCGATCCAGCCGGTGGCAAGGGCCGTGGTGGCCTTGGCCAGAATTTTGGGACCTGCGATATTGAAGATGGTGGAAAGGATGGCAAAGACCATCACAACGATGAGGGAGAGCTTATACTGGCGCAATGCGCTGAGGAGCTGCCGCAGAGTGCCCTTGAAATCCTTGGCGCGCTCGGTGGTCTGTTTTCCGGGTCTCGGCATATCACTCATCCTCCTTTCCGGTGTTCAGGTCTTGCAGGTTGAGCTCCTTCTGGCTCAGCTGGCTCCTGGCGATCTCCTGATATTCAGGGCAGTTGGCCATGAGCTGAGCATGAGTGCCCTTGCCCACCAGCCTGCCGTCATCCAGCACCAGGATCTGATTGGCGTGGAGGACGGTGGAAATGCGCTGTGCCACGATGATCACGGTGGCGTTGTCGGTCTCTTCCTTCAGCGCACGGCGCAGGGTGACATCCGTCTTGTAGTCAAGGGCAGAACAGCTGTCGTCGAACAGATAGATCTTCGGCTCCTTGGCAATGGCACGGGCGATGGAGAGCCGCTGCTTCTGGCCGCCCGATACGTTGGAGCCGCCCTGTGCAATGGGGCTTGCATAGCCCTCGGGCTTTGCGTCGATGAACTCGGTGGCCTGTGCGATGGAAGCCGCCTTCTTCATGCCCGCATCGGTGATCTGCGCACCGCCGAATTTCAGGTTGCTCTCGATGGTGCCGCTGAACAGAACGCCCTTCTGGGGCACATAGCCCAAAAGGCTGTGGAGCTGCTCCTGTGGCATCTCCCGCACGTCGATGCCGTCGATGGTCACGCGGCCGCCGGTGACATCATAAAAGCGGGGGATGAGGTTGAGCAGGCTGGATTTGCCGCAGCCGGTGGAGCCGATGATGGCTGTGGTCTCGCCGGGGTTTGCAGTAAAGCTGATGTGCTCCAGCGCGTCGCTGTCGGCACCGGGGAAGCGGAAGCTGACATCCTCGAACCGGACCACGCCATCCCAGTCCTTCTTTTCAAGGGCGGGCTTTGCGGTGGCAGCGTCGGGATCATGGATGGAAGCCTTAGTGCGGCAGACCTCGTCGATACGGTCAGCAGCCACACCGGCACGGGGAAGCATCACGGCCACCATGGCCAGCATCAGGAAAGACATGACGATCTGCATGGTATAGGTGATGAATGCGATCATCTCGCCCACCTGCATATTTCCGGCATCCATGGCCTTGCCGCCGAACCAGACGATGAGCAGGCTGGTGCCGTTCATGATCAGGGTCATAAAGGGCATCATGGCCACCATGGCGCGGTTGGTGAACAGCTGGGTGCCCATCAGCTCCCGGCTGGCAGCATCAAAACGCTTTTCCTCAAAGGATTCGCGGCTGAATGCACGCACCGGCATCACGCCGGTCAGGATCTCGCGGCTGACGAGGTTCAGCTTGTCCACCAGCGTCTGCATGATCTTGAACTTGGGCATGGCGACGCTCATCAGAACCGTGATGAGCAGAAGCAGAGCGGCCACGTCCAGCACGATGATCCAGGCAAGGCCGGTGTTGCCCTGGGTGACGTGCATCACGCCGCCGATGCCCAGAATGGGGGCGTAGGCCACCATGCGCAGCAGGATGACACAGGTGAACTGCACCTGCTGGATATCGTTGGTGGTGCGGGTGATCAGGGAAGCGGTGGAGAAATTCTCGATCTCCGCGTTGGAAAAGTGGATGACCGAGGAGAAGGTCTCTCTGCGCAGCTCCCGGCCGATGGAAGCCGAGACGCGGGAGGCAATCAGGCCCACCAGAATGGAAACGACCGCCATCAGCAGGGTCAGGGCCAGCATCTGGCCGCCCACACGGAAGAGGTAGGCCATCTGTACATCATGGGAAACGCCCTGCGCCTCATATTCCAGGCTGACCAGCAGGGTGGCCTGACTTGCCATGCTGGAAAGGGCGGTCTCGTCCACCTGTTCCATGGCGCTGGCCAGCTGCTGCTGGATCATTTCCCGGGAAAAACCGGGCATCTGGGCCATGGCTGCGAACTGGGCACAGACGGCATCCAGATCCTCCGCCGTGGGAGCAGCGGTCATGGTCTCTGCTTCAGCCCCGGCAGTCTCGTCCTCGCTCTGGTAGCCGGACAGCGGAGCCACGGCGGCAGCGTTCTGCCCGGCAGGGGCGTTGGCATTCTGCGCCGCCGCCATATACAGCACGATATCCGGTGTGGTGACAGCCTCTTCCAGGGCGGTGCGCTCGGCATCGGTCAGGTCACTGCGGAGCTTCAGAACACCGTCGTCCTGAAGATAATATCCATAGGCATTCTGCAGCGCGTCTGCATCCTCTTCGCTCATCAAAAGCGAGAGGGCATCCAGTGTGCTTTGGCGCACGGTCTCCGGCAGGGGGCTTTCAATGCCGCCCTGCTGGATGCCGGTGTCCACAATCTTGCTCGTGTAATCCGGCAGGGAAAGGTCGCAGTAGGCTTGTACGAACAGCAGAGCCACCACGGCAAGGCAGGCAGCCCAGTGGCGGGCCAGCTGCTTGAAAATTTTACCCATTTTCGTTTTCTCCCTTCAATTTTGCTTGTTGCTCCGCATTTTCCGCTTCCACAGCCTCCAGCAGCACACCGGTCAGGGAGAACAGCTGCTCCCGCTGCTCTTCCGGGATGCGGCAGATGACCCGCTCAAAGTAACGGCTGATGGCGGCCTCGACCTGGCGGCTGGCATCCAGTCCCTTTTCCGTGGGGCGCACCAGCGTTTTGCGGCGGTCATTGGGGTCTGTGATCCGCTCAATGAGTCCATCCTGCTCCAGCTGGCGCAGCGCGCGGGAAACAGCGGGCAGGGGCTGTTTGACGGCGGCAGCCAGATCGGAAACATAGATGGTGCCATTCTGGCCATGCTCTTCAATGGTCATCAGCACGCCTTCCAGCATGATGAAATGGCACTTGGGGCAGCTTTCCAGTGCCATTTTGGCACCGCGTTTGCCTTCTGTGCTCAGCCGATGCAGATAATGGACCACGGCGAACAGTTCCGGCGCGCTCTTCTGCGGCATACGATCCCTCCTTATCACTTAACAGATGCAAATACTTAACACATGATAACTATTTGCTGATGACAATAATATACCCGCCTGCATCGGAATGCAAGCGGGTAAAAATGAACTTTTTGAAAACTCTGAAGATCCTGCGCATCAAGGAGAAAAAATCACTCGTGGAGCTGACGTTCTTCCACCAGACTCTCTCGTTTGCTGCTGATACGTCCCAGCCCGTAGGCCAAAAACGTGGCGCAAAGCAGGTTCAGCCATGCCAGCGATGCACCGCTGAAGGTATTGGTAACGCCGATGAGAAGGTTTGCCAGACAGAGCAGCCTCACCATCTGTCCAATTTTGTTCAGGTGGGAGATACGGGAATCCACATCCGAAAACAGATCAAAGGGACCTAGCTGGGCGCTGCGGCGGAAATATCCCCAGCTGAAGCAATGCCCAACGCTCTGTGCTTCCAACTCTTCCATGAAACTTTCAAAATCCGGGGAACTGTTCAGCATGGCAAGCCGGATGATGTACTGGCCGGGTTCCGTCTTTTCAAAGGTGTAGGTGCAGAACCCGGCATTCTGCAGAGCCCAGCCCTCCTGCGCCATTTCGTTGAGCCAGCGTTCTTCTTTTTCAAATTCCCAGACCCAGAAATTCCGATGCAGCGTTTTTGTTTCACTCATACCTGTTCCTCCTGTAAAATGGCGCGGCCATTGGCAGCAAGCTCCTCCAGCCGGGCCAGCTCCTGTTTGAGCACCTTCAGCCCGGCGGAGGTCAATTGGTATTCTTTTTTGCGGCTCCCGCTTTCCATGGGCAGGGGAGAGATCCACCCCTTTTCGCACAGGGCATTCAGGGCACCGTACAGGGTTCCGGCAGCCAGCCGTACCCTTCCGCCGGAGAGCTGCTGGGTCTCCTGCATGATGCCGTAGCCATGCTGCGGATGATAGAGGGAAAGCAGGATGTAGTAGGTGGTTTCCGTCAGTGCCGGATGATCCATTATATCACCTCGCTTTGTATCGCTATGCGATATATCATGGATGCATTATATCGCTTCTCGATATAACTGTCAAGGGGCTGAAAATAAAAAAGCTCTCCCGGAGGGGAGAGCAAAGACAAACAACCAGAGAAAACGGTCAACGATCGTGGAACAGTCGGTTATCCACCCAGATGCAGACGCAGGCACCCAGTACCGAGATAACAAAGGAGCTGATGCTGCCGGTGGCATGGATGCCGATGAGACCGAACAGGAACTCGCCCACAAAGCTGCCCAGAATACCCAGCACAATGTTGCGGCCGGTGGAAGTCTGGGTGCCCATAAAGCGGTTGGCAATGTGACCGGCCAGAGCGCCTACCAGCACGCCCACGAGCAGGGAAGCCAGCAGGCCGATCAGAGAGAACAGGCCCATCAGCACGCCCACCAGAGCGCAGATCAGGGCAAGAACGATCAGGATAGACAAAGTGATCATACAGAAGCCTCCTTGGTTTCTTTTGTGAGAACGGCGTTTTCTGCCGCGTACCGGCAGATGCCGTTCAGACAGCACTTTTCACATTCGGGTTTGCGGGCGTTGCAGACAGCCCGGCCATGCATCACAAAGCGGTGGCACAGGTCACTGCCTTCCTCCGGCGGAATGATCTTCCACAGGGCCATCTCCACCTTCTGCGGCTCCTTGATGCCATCCACCAGCCCGATTTTATTGCACAGCCGGATGCAGTGGGTATCCGTGACGATGGCGGGCTTGCAGAACACATCACCCATGATCAGGTTGGCGCTCTTGCGGCCCACGCCGGGCAATGCCAGCAGCTCTTCAAAGGTGGTGGGCACTTTGCAGTTGTATTTATCCCGCAGCACCCGCATACAGGCCGAGATATCCCGGGCCTTGCTGCGGCCCAGCCCACAGGGCTTGACGATGGCTTCAATTTCCTCGTGCTCTGCCGCAGCCAATGCTGCTACATTGGGGTATTTAGCAAACAAGTCCTGTACCACAATGTTCACCCGGGCATCGGTGCACTGAGCCGCCAGCCGAACACTGACCAGCAGCTGCCAGGCGTGGTCGTAATCCAGCGTGCAGGCTGCATCCGGATATTCTGTTTTCAGCCGGTCGATGACCTGGAGCGCCAGCTCCTTTTTGGCAGAGAGATCTTCTGCCGCAGCAGCTTTCTTCATCTGAACCCCTCGTTTCCCGTAAATGTACTATGATAATAGCATGTTTCGACTTTTTTGTAAATGGGGTTTGTGGCATCCATCTGAGAATGATTTTCATTATTGCTCTTGCTGTTCGTGTAAAAATGAGGTATACTATTTCTATATAAGGCCCATGCAGAACAGCAGGGCAGTACAGGAGGGAACGCCCGATGAATGAACCGCTGGCGCAGCGTATGCGCCCCAAAACGCTGGCCGAAGTCTGCGGCCAGCAGCATCTGCTGGCCCCGGGGCGGGTGTTCCGCCGCACCATCGAGAGCGGCCGCATCCCCAACATGATCTTTTACGGCCCGTCCGGCACTGGCAAGACCACCGTGGCCCGCATCATTGCCGAGAACAGCGGCATGACACTGCACAAGCTCAACGGAACTTCCTGCGGCACGGGGGATATCAAGGCAGTGCTCAAGGATATCGGCACACTGGCCGGGGCGGGGGGCATCCTGCTGTACCTCGATGAGATCCAGTATCTGAACAAGAAGCAGCAGCAAAGCCTGCTGGAATGCATTGAGGACGGCACGGTGACCCTGATCGCCTCCACCACCGAGAACCCATATTTTTACATCTATAATGCACTGCTTTCCCGCTGCACTGTGTTCGAGTTCAAATCGCTGACAGCTGCGGATGTGGAGCAGGGGCTGCGGAACGCCCTGAAAAAGCTTTCAGAGAGCGAGGGTACGCCCATCCGGATGGAGGACGATGCCTGTGCCTATCTTGCCGAGAGCGCGGGCGGCGATCTGCGCAAGGCACTGGGCTGCCTTGATTTTGCAGTGACGGCGGCGGCTCCCGAACCGGAGGGAAAACACATCACGCTGGATATGATCCAGCAGGTCACCCGCCGCACTGCCATGCGGTACGACCGGGACGGCGATGACCACTATGATATCGTGTCGGCTTACCAGAAATCCATGCGCGGCTCCGACCCGGATGCAGCGCTCCACTATCTGGCCCGGCTGCTGGAAGCCGGGGATCTGCCCTCGGCCTGCCGTCGGCTCATGGTGTGCGCCTGCGAGGATGTGGGCCTTGCCTACCCGCAGATCATTCCCATCGTAAAGGCGGCGGTGGATATCGCCAACGCGGTGGGCCTGCCCGAAGCGCGGCTTCCCCTGGCGGATGCGGTGGTATTGGTGGCGACCAGCCCCAAATCCAACAGCGCCCACGATGCCATCAACGCTGCCATTGCGGATGTGCAGGCCGGGCGCACCGGGCCCATTCCCCGCCAGCTGCAGAACAAGCACTATGACGGCGAGGATGCGCTGGTAAAGGGTCAGAATTACAAGTATGCCCACGATTACCCCAACCACTGGGTCGAGCAGCAGTATCTGCCGGATGTGCTCAAGAACACAAAATACTACACCTTTGGAGAAAACAAGAACGAGCAGGCCTCCCGCGCATATTGGACGCGGATCAAGGGCGAAGAGAACGTATAAAGGGAAGAGAAGGAGAGAGGAAGATGCGTTATTCCAAACAGCGGGAGCTGGTGCTGCACACCGTGGAGCAGCTTTGCGACCACCCCACCGCCGAAGAGATCTTTGATAAGGCGGCCCCGGAGTGCCCGGGCCTGAGCCTGGGCACTGTCTACCGCAACCTGAACAGTCTGGTGGAGGCAGGCATGGTGCGCCGGGTGTCCATTCCGGGCAGGGCGGATCGTTTTGATCACACCCTGTGCTGGCACAGCCACCTCTACTGCACGGCCTGCGGCGGCGTGGTGGATGCCGATGTGGACGAGAAACAGGTGATGAAGCTGGTGCGCCGCCAGAAGGATGTTGTGGTGCAGGACTGCGCTGTGGTGCTGTTCGGCCTGTGTGAAGCATGCGCCAAAAAGCAGGCAGAAGGCTGAATTGCCCCAGAAGGATTCTGAAATTTGCGGTTTCCCACTTGCCCTTATGGCAGAAAGAGGGTATACTAAAAAGAGCTTTTGAAAAATAAGGATGGTTTTTATTGGAATACATTAACTTTGAACACAACGAGACGGCTGCGGAGCTGGTGCGTGCGGCTTACGACACCCCGCCGCTGGCCTTTGTACACAGCTATGGCTGTCAGCAGAACGTCAACGATGGCGAGCGCATCAAGGGCGTACTGGTGGATATCGGCTACGGCCTGTGCGATAAGCCCGAGGATGCAGACCTCATCCTCTTCAACACCTGCGCCGTGCGGGAGCACGCCGAGCAGCGCGTGTTCGGCAATGTGGGTGCACTGAAGGGCCTGAAGGAGAAAAAGCGCGGCCTGATGATCGGCCTGTGCGGCTGCATGGCCAACCAGAAACATGTGGTGGAAAAGCTGCGCAAGAGCTATCCCTATGTCGATCTGGTCTTTGGCGTGGATGGCATCGATACGCTGCCCCAGCTCATTGCTCAGAAGCTGCAGAAGCATAAGCGCGTGCTGATGGAGCCTGCCCAGCGCCCGGTCATCGTGGAGAACATCCCCATCCGGCGCGAGAGTGAGTTCCGCGCCTGGCTGCCCATCATGTATGGCTGCGACAATTTCTGCACCTACTGCATCGTACCCTATGTGCGGGGCCGTGAGAAGAGCCGCAAGCCCGGCGATATCCTGGCGGAGTTCCGGGGGCTGGTGGAAGCAGGATACAAGGAGATCACTCTGCTGGGCCAGAACGTGAACAGCTACGGAAAGGGCCTGGAAGAACAGGTGGACTTTGCTGATCTGCTCAATCTGCTCTGCGCTGTGCCCGGCGATTACCAGATCCGCTTTATGACCAGCCACCCGAAGGATGCCAGCCACAAGCTGATCGACACCATTGCGGCCCAGCCCCACCTGTGCAAACACCTGCACCTGCCGGTGCAGTGCGGCTCGGATGAATTGCTGAAAAAGATGAACCGCCATTACACCATCGGGCAGTACATGGAGCTGATCGAGTACGCCCGCAAAAAGGTGCCCGGCATCACCTTCTCCAGCGATATCATCGTGGGCTTCCCCGGGGAAACGGAGGAGGATTTCCAGGACACGCTGGAACTTGTGAAGAAAGTCGGCTACATGCAGCTGTTCACCTTTATCTACTCCAAGCGCACCGGCACCAAGGCAGCGGAAATGCCCGACCCCACCCCCCGCGCGGAAAAAACTGACCGGATGACCCGCCTGCTCAAGGTGCAGGACGAGATTGCAATGGATCTGGTCCGGCAGCAGGTGGGCCAGACTGTCCGGGTGCTGGTGGAAGGCTATGGCCGCAGCGATGGCACCCTCTCCGGCCGGTTGGACAACAACCTGACCGTGGAGTTTGCCGCAGACCCCGCCCTGATGGGCAGCTACGCACAGGTGCACCTGACCGGTGCCCGCGCCACTGTCCTGCTGGGCGAACTGGAAACGTGATCCCGGGGCACACCGGCCTCAATGATAATGTAACTATAAAAACAAACACATCAAAGGAGATTTTTGATTATGGATTGCATCGATCTGTTCAAGCGCGCCGCCATGGCACTGCAGACTGACCCCCGTTACCTGGCTCTGGATCAGGCCCGCAAGGCAAACGACAAGGATGAGGAGCTGCAGAATCTCATCGGGGAGTTCAATCTGGCCCGCATGGATCTGAACAACGAGATCAGCAAGAGCGAGCGCAGTGATGAGCGCATCGCCGAGCTGAACACCAAGGTCAACGACCTGTATGGCAAGATCATGGCTGACGAGGGTATGACTGCTTACAACGAGGCAAAGCGCGACTGCGAGAACCTGGTCAACTACATTGATGCCATCATCAACACCGCAATGAACGGCGGCGACCCCATGACCGTGCAGGAGCCCAGCGAATCCTGCACCGGCAGCTGCTCCACCTGCGGAGGCTGCCACTAACAGGTGAAATGAGAACGCGGCTGCAAATCGCAGGCCGCGTTTTCCTTCCATTCGCAGTTACTTACTGCAAACCGACGGAAAGAAGCAAAGCGGCATAGCCCGCAGGAAAGGTGAACGATTATGGCAGAACTGTCGCCCATGATGCAGCAGTATATGGACATCAAGAAGCAGTATAAGGATGAGATCCTGTTTTACCGCATTGGCGACTTTTACGAGATGTTCTTTGACGATGCGCTGACCGCCTCCCGGGAGCTGGACCTGACCCTGACGGGCAAGCAGTGCGGCATGGAAGAGCGTGCCCCCATGTGCGGCGTGCCCTTCCACAGCTACGAGGGCTATGTGGCCCGCCTGATCGCCAAGGGATACAAGGTGGCGATCTGTGAGCAGATGGAGGACCCGTCCAAGGCAAAGGGACTGGTCAAGCGCGATATCATCCGGGTGGTCACGCCGGGCACTGTCATCGAGAGCAGTATGCTGCAGGATGACAAAAACAACTACATTGCAAGCATTTTTCTGAAAGGGAACGCGGCGGGTATCTGCTTTGCCGATGTTTCCACCGGCACGGCCCATATCACAGAGCTCAAGCGGGAGAAGATCGCCCCGGCGGTCATTGCGGAACTCTGCCGCTACAACCCCAGCGAGGTGCTGATGAATCCGGGCCTGCTGGACTGCCGGGAGATCACTGCCTACATCAAAAAAAATATGAACTGTGCCGTCGAGCTGGTGGAAGAGGAGCGGTACGCCCCGGGCCTCGTGGCCATCTCCCTCGAGAACCAGTTTGGCCGCGACTGGGCCGCAAAGACCGGTATCACAGAAGACGGCCTTGTCCGCTTTGCAATGGCCGCGCTGCTGGAATATCTCCATGATACGCAAATTAAAGGCGTCGAGCGCCTGAAAACGGTCATCACATATAATGAAGCTCAGTTCATGCGGCTGTCGCAGGTCACCCGGGCCAACCTCGAGCTCACCGAGACGCTGCGGGGCCGCGAAAAGCGGGGAACGCTGCTCTGGGTGCTGGACAAGACCAGCACCGCCATGGGCAAGCGGATGCTCCGCAGCTGGATCGAGCAGCCGCTCATTTCCAGCGCCGCCATCAACCGCCGCCTCAACGCGGTGGAAAGCCTTGTGAACCAGACCATGCAGCGGGGCGATTTGATCGAACAGCTCCACTACATCGCCGACCTCGAGCGCCTGATGACCCGCGCGGTCTACGGCTCCGCCACCCCCAAGGAGATCTACACGATGGCCCAGACCTGTGAGCGCCTGCCGGAACTGCGGGCGCAGGCCGAGAGCTGCAGCTGCCCGGAGTTGACTGCGCTTGCGGGACAAATCGACCTGCTGGATGACGTGAAGACGGCCATCCTTGCCGCCATCGACCCGGAAGCGCCCTCCACCCTCAAGGACGGCGGCGTCATCGCCAAAGGCTACCACCCCGAGGTAGACGAGCTGCGCTCCATCCGCGACAACACCAAGGGCGTCCTCGCCCAGCTGGAAACGCGCCTGCGGCAGGAGACCGGCATCCCCAAGTTGAAAATTGGTTACAATCACGTCTTCGGCTACTACATCGAAGTCAGCAACTCCTATAAATCCATGGTCCCCGAGACCTATATCCGCAAGCAGACCCTCACCTCCGGTGAGCGCTATATCACCCAGGAGCTGAAAGAGCTGGAAAGCAAGATTTTAGGTGCGCATGAGCGTCTCATTGCGCTGGAGCACCGGCTCTTCTCGGAACTGCTGGAAACGATCGGCGGTCAGCTCGACCGCATCCAGCGGACGGCAAATGCTGTGGCCGAGCTGGACGTGCTGGCGGCGCTGGCGCAGGTGGCCGCTGAAAACAACTACTGCCGCCCTGTGGTGGATGACAGCGACGAGCTGACCATCACCGAGGGCCGCCACCCGGTGGTCGAGCAGATGCTGAAAGGCAGCCTCTTCGTCCCCAACGATACCAGGCTCAACTGCACCACTGACCGCTGTCTCATCATCACTGGCCCGAATATGGCAGGCAAATCGACGTATATGCGCCAGAACGCCCTTATCGCTCTGATGGCACAGATCGGCTCCTTCGTCCCAGCGTCCAGCTGTCATGTGGGCGTCGTGGATGCCATCTTTACCCGCATTGGCGCATCGGACGACCTTGCCGCCGGCCAGTCCACCTTCATGGTCGAGATGACCGAGGTGGCCGAAATTCTCAAGAACGCCACACCCAAGAGCCTCGTTGTGCTGGACGAAATTGGCCGCGGCACCTCTACTTTCGACGGCATGAGCATCGCCCGGGCCGTCGTGGAGCACATCTCCGACCCGGCCAAGGGCCTCGGCTGCAAGACCCTCTTCGCCACCCATTACCACGAGCTGACTGACCTGGAAGGGGCCATCGAGGGCGTCAAAAACTACAACATCGCGGTCAAAAAGAGGGGAGAGGACATCACTTTCCTCCGCCGCATCATTCGCGGCCCCGCCGACGACAGCTACGGCATCGAGGTGGCGAAGCTGGCCGGTCTGCCCGGCACCGTGACGCGCCGCGCCCACGAGGTGCTGCGCACTCTGGAAGCGTCTGCTCCGAAGAACAAGGTGGAGCAGATGGATTTCGACGCCCTGCAGGAGTATTCTTCGCCTGCCGTCCCCAGCGAGATGATGGAAAAGCTCGAGGCATTGGACGTTGAGACCCTGACCCCCATCGAGGCACTGAATTTCCTGTATGAGCTGAAAAAGACCCTGAGCGGCAGCCTGAATGGCTGATTTTATTTGAAACGGAGGGAAACGAATGGCAGAGATACACGTTCTCGACAAGCACACGGCAGAACTTATTGCCGCCGGTGAGGTGGTTGAGCGGCCCGCATCGGTCGTCAAGGAGCTTCTGGAAAACTCCATCGACGCCGGTGCGTCTCAAATCACCGTCTCGATCGAGTCGGGCGGCGTCCGTCTGATTGAAATCAGCGACAACGGCACCGGCATCGAGGCAAAATACATCCCCACGGCTTTCATCCGCCATGCCACCAGCAAGATTCGGACGGAAGAGGACCTCACCAGCATCCACACGCTGGGCTTCCGCGGCGAAGCGTTGGCCTCTATCGCCAGCGTGGCCCGCGTCGAAGTGCTCACCCGCACCGAGGCCGACGAGTGCGCTTCCCTCTACCGCATCGAGGGCGGGGAAGAGCAGCCCATCGAGCCGGGTGCGCGAGGCGTCGGCACCACCATCCGGGTCTGTGACCTCTTTTTCAATACTCCTGCCCGGATGAAATTCCTCAAAAAGGATTCCAGCGAGGGTACTTTCGTGGCCGACATCATGGGCCATGTGGCCCTGAGCCACCCCGAGGTGAGCTTCAAGTTCATCCGCGAAGGCAAACTGCAGTATGTCACCCCCGGTGACGGCCAGCTCCGCAGCGCGGCTTATGCCGTGCTGGGCCGGGAGTTCAGCCGTGACCTCGTGGAGGTTGATAACCGTGAGGGTGTTTACCGGGTCTGGGGGCTCATCACCCAGCCCCGCAGCTGCCGCGCCAGCCGCAGTATGCAGTATTTCTATATCAATGGCCGATATGTCCGCAACCGCACCATGATGGCGGGCATGGAGATGGCGTTCAAGGGTACCACGATGCAGGGCAAGTTTCCTGGAGGGATCTTGCTTCTTGAGATGCCTGCCGACCTTGTGGATGTCAACGTCCATCCGGCAAAAACAGAAGTCCGCTTTGCCCGGGAAAACGACATCTTCGACCTCGTCTACCATGCTGTCAAGCTGGCGCTGAGCCAGCCTGGTACAGGGGAAAGACAGTTCGTCTTTGACAGTGAGAAAGAGAATAATGTATCCAACAAACATGAAAATAGCGGAAATAAAGAAGAAAATACTGTAAAGAACAATAACTTTACAGGACTTTCAGCGGTGATTTCGGGTCAGGCAGAGCCGGGAAGCCTGCCGCACCCGGAGGAAAAAGCGGCACCGGCAGCGTCTGTGACACCCCGCACGACACAGCCCTCTGCCCCGGAGCGGGACATCCTCCCGCTGCCCGTAAAAGCTCCGGAAAAGGCTGCGCCGGCATCGGAACACACATGGACAACAGTTGCGGCCTTCGAGCCTCTTCCGATGAACGCTGCCCTTCACAGTCCTGAGCCGCCGCAGAAGGAAAGTGTCCTTGAGCCGCCGCCCTTCCGGGCTGCATCCAGTGAGTCACAGCTGGACATCGAGGCAGACATCGACCTGCCGGATGTCACCCGCGATCATATGGCCGCGTGGGAGCCTGTTCCGGATGAACCGGAGCGTCCGCCGCTGCCGGAGGCTTCGGATGAACCTCAGCAGAGCGCAGCCCCGGAGCAGCTGGGCTTTGACGTTCAGGATGGCCCGGAGCCTCTGCGGTATGTGGGCGAGATCTTCCGCACCTATATCCTCGCGGAGCGGGGCGACGAGATCTGCATCATTGACAAGCACGCCGCCCATGAGCGCCAGCTCTTCGAGAAACTGGCCGCCCACTACGGCGATGTCCCCAGTCAGCTTCTCCTGGAGCCGCTGGTGGTGGAGCTCTCCGCCGAGGAAAAGACCGTTCTGCTGGCCAACCTCGACCTGCTGGAAAGCGCCGGCCTCGAGGTGAGCGATTTTGGCGGCAGCTCGGTCTGCCTGCGCTCGGTCCCCGCTGATGTGGAGCAGAGCAGTGCCGAAGATCTGTTGGTCGAGCTGGCGGCAAAGCTGGCCCACGGCAGCCGCGACGCGTTGAACGAGCGGACAGAGTGGGTGCTCCATTCCATCTCCTGCCGCGCCGCCATCAAGGCGGGCGACCACACCTCGCCGCAGGAGCTGATGGCGCTGGCCGAAAAAATTCTTTCCGGCGAAGTGCCGCCTTTCTGCCCCCATGGGCGCCCCTGCGTTCTAAAACTTACCCGAAAGGAGCTGGAAAAGCAGTTTGGCCGAATCGTGTGATAAAAATCAGAAGCATCCGGTGCTGGCCGTCGTCGGCCCCACTGCCACCGGCAAGACCGCTCTCGGCGTGGCGCTGGCCGAAGCTTTCGAGGGCGAAGTCATCAGCGCCGACTCGATGCAGATCTATAAAGGATTAGACGTCGGTACGGCGAAGGTCGCGCCCGACGAGACCCACGGCGTCCCGCACCATGCGGTGGATATTCTGGAGCCGGATGAGCTCTTCAGCGTGGCGGATTTCGTGACGTTGGCCGGAACGCTCGAGGCTGACATTTCCGCCCGGGGCCGTCTGCCCATCCTCGTGGGCGGCACGGGCCTCTATGTCCAGAGCTTTTTGTACGGTGTCCGCTTCGCCGCCGAGAAGACGCCGGACGGCCTGCGGGAACAGCTGGCCGCTGAGCTGGCTGAAAAAGGCCCGGAGGCCATGTACAAAGAGCTGCAGACTGCCGACCCGGAAGCCGCCGCCGCCATCCATCCGAACAATCAGGTGCGGGTCCTGCGGGCGCTGGAACATTTCCGGGCCACCGGCAAGCGTCTGAGCGAGCAGAAAGCCCAGTCCCTCCCGCTGGAGCGGCCCTATCGTTCACTGGTGCTGGGTCTGGACTTTCCCGATCGCACCCAGCTCTACCGCCGTATCGACCTGCGGGTGGACAAGATGCTGGACGCCGGCCTCCTCGATGAGGCAAAGCTGGTCTATGACCACCGCCAGACCTACCGCACGGCAGCGCAGGCCATCGGTTACAAAGAGTTCTTCCCCTATTTTGAGGGAACGGCCCCGCTGGATGCCTGCACCGAAAAGCTCAAGCAGGCCTCCCGCAACTACGCCAAGCGCCAGCTGACCTGGTTCCGCCACATGGACGGCGTGGTCTGGCTGGACGCCTCTGCGCCGGACGTTACAGCCCGGGCAGTGCAGTTGACCCAAGAATTTTTAGCGAAAGGGTGACCTTTTATGATGGATAGACCACGCTCTGATCCCGGCGCGTCCAGCGCTTTGGGCAAGCTGGCAGGCTTCGTCATCGCCGTCGTGGTGCTGGCGGGCATCTATGTGGGCTATCAGGCCCTGCAGGTGCTCTTCCCGCCCAACACCTACGAGACGGCACTTCTTGCCACCGTGGCGGATACGGTGGACGCCGACGGAGTTCTCCTCTTCGATGAGGTCTATGTTCCCGGCAGCGGAACGCTGGGCTATCTCGCGGCCGACGGCGAGCGCGTCTCGGCGGGGGCTGCAGTAGCGGAGATCTACAGCAGCCCGGAGCAGGCGGGCCTCCGCCAGCAGCTCACGAGCCTGAACGACCAGATCGAGCTTCTGCAGCGCTCTCAGAATACCACCGCCACCCAGCTGGATTCTCTGAAAAAAGAGCGGGCTTCCGCGCTTTATGATATGATGGATGCGCTGGACAGCTCTGCCTACGACGAGACAGTTCAGGGCGAAGAAAACTACATCCTCGCTCAGAACAAGCTCTGGGTCATCACGGGTGAAGTCTCGGACTTCTCGGCCCAGATCGCCTCCCTCACTGAGCAGTCGGCGCAGGTGCAGGCCCAGCTGGGAGAGCCGACCCAGATCACCGCCCCTCAGACGGGTTACTTCATCCGC
>ENA-ORLU01001498-ORLU01001498.1-human-gut-metagenome-genome-assembly--contig:-NODE-1498-length-17047-cov-3.471184_pt1 | contig 17047 bp, 13 predicted proteins | sample MGYA00243009_ERZ508833 | MGnify/ENA primary metagenome ERZ508833 (study PRJEB26277, sample SAMN04329763) | human gut metagenome | biome: human-associated habitat | host: Homo sapiens | place: USA...
GCTTACAACACGGCGATCTCGTCGGTCAGGAAGAAGAGATATGAGTTTCTACCGATTGAGGAGACTACACTTGAAAACGTATCGGAGGAGGAGGTTACGAACCTGTTCGGACAAACCGAATCCACGGAACAGGTTCAAAGATTGGAAGTCGCCCTTGAACAACTTCTACCGGACGAACGGGCCTTGATCTTGCTCTTTTATTGGAAAGAAAAAACAATAGAAGAACTGGTCTCTATCACCGGCTTGACCGCCTCGAATATTAAAGTCAAGCTACATCGCATCCGAAAAAAATTGTTTGTATTATTAAATGAAATGGATCATGAGTAAGATAAACACAAATAAGGAACAACCCGATTTATTGGGGGATTTATTCAAACGCATACCGGAGGAGGAGCTTCCCGCCTCGTTCCGTTCGAACGTAATGCGACAAATCATGCTTGAGTCCGCAAAGGCGAAGAAACGTGACGAACGGTTCAGCCTGTTAGCGGCGATCGTGGCCTCGCTTATCATGATTTCCCTTGCGATCGTATCTTTCGTATATATGGAGATACCCAAGATAGCCGTCCCCACAATAAGCACATCGGCCTTGGCTTTCTATTTATACATAGGGGCCATCACGCTCATACTTCTATTGGCGGATTATAAATTGAGGAATCTATTTCACAAGAAAGGATAAGCACGAAGCGAGCTCCGTCCGTATACGAGGAATCTATGGACAAGGAACCATTCAGCCGCTCGGCGATCAAAAGACAGATAGAAAGTCCTAAACCCGCACCGGGTTTGTAATCATCCAGCTTCACAAAGCGATTGAATACCGCAGCTTGTTTTTCAAGGGGAATACCGGCACCCGTATCCGTAACGGCTATGTATACCTTTTCCCGATCCGGCTCAAGTTGGAACGATAGATTAATCTCACCTTTCTCCGTAAATTTAGCGGCGTTTGTCAACAGGTTTGTCAACAGTTGTTGCAGGCGCAGATTATCTACATGTACCACGATTGGTTCCCCAGCGGGAGAAAAAGTCAATTTAACCCCATCCGGCATCCGGTAGCGTACACTCTCCAATGCCATTTGGCAACACTCCAAAAGCGGATAATCCTTGATATTGAAATGAAGGTCTCCAGTCTCCATCCGGGATAAATCCAATACGTCGTTTACCAGATTCAACATCAAATCCGTATTATTCCGGATGATAGACGAATATTCCTCCCGCTCTTTCGCATCGGTAGAAGGTTCCACCAGCAAACTGGAGAAACCTACGATCGCATTTAACGGGGTCCGGCTCTCATGGCTCATATTAGCGAGAAAAGCGCTTTTCATCAGGCTGGCCTCTTCCGCACGGGCTTTCTCCCTCATCAATCGTCTTTGGGATTCCAAAAGCAAGTCTTTCTCTCGCTGTAATTGGTTTTTCAAGGATCGTAGATGGCGGTAGTATAAAAACGAGATATAGAGGAGGATCGATAACACGACCGATATAGATAAGATAAACACCAACAAATCTTGTTTCCGGGCGATACGTAACCCGGCTTCCTTCAGTTCCGTTTCTTTCAATTCCTTTTCATGCAACTCATGCAAGGTTCGCAATTGATTCACCTGCCGGAGAAAAGAAGTTCCCCGCCTTTTCGTCAGCGTTCTATAAAGTTCATCATATAGAGCCATAACCTCCTCGAGTCGGCCCTGCTCCTTTAAGATATCCGCCTTGAACTGAATATCTTCGGGTAATCGCTCTGTCTCCAACACTTCATTTATATAACGCAGTGCCAACGGGATATCTCCAGCCGCCTTATAATAACGAGCCTTAACCGCTAGATAAGTATTGATTGCATAGTCCTCCTCTACCAAACTATTGCCGACATAGGAAGAGGCTTTATCCAACGCTTTCTTGGCATTTGCCAAATCTCCTTTCGAAAGATAAAAGCTCGTGTAAAAAGAATAAAGCAGCCAATACTCCCGCTCTAGTAGCAAAACATCACCTTTTTCTTGATTAATCTCATATTGCTCATCCAGCAGGGCTTTATATTGTTCCAAGATTCGTTCCGTCAACGTATATTGTTTCGTTCGGACACTACTTTCCAATTGATAAGAAGTTAACCGGATTTTAGTATCCATGATATCGGGAACATCTTTTATATCCTTCAATAAATCCAAACCTTCCTGAAAAGAGACTACGGCATCGCTATCCCTACGGATACGTTGGTAAATCAGCCCCAAAGTCTCCGAACAGCGAAGCAAGCCGTATTTATGATTCAGATTGCTCGCCAACCGATACAGATTCATCGCCTCACTCATTGCCAACTCATAATTCCCTAGCCAAAGGAGATCTTGACTGGAATAACTCTTCACCTCAAACAAGACATACGGATATTCATGGCGGGCCTTCGCCATAGAATCTACGATATTACAACAATAGACCAAACTATCACGCTTAGACTGATTGTAATAATACTCGGCCATACCTTTCAATCCCCTATATGCGATAGATATGGAATCCACCGCCATCGCGTTCTCATAAAGACGTTGATAATAATCTTTCATTTTGGGATCTTGCCGATAAAGCAAAGCCAACCGCTGCAATATAGGTAAAGTAGACGCTATCGTCGGGCAGCCCGGTAATACCCTCTCCAAGCTGTCGATCTCTGTTAAACGATCCTTGCCGGGAGGAGGCGTGGAAGATTTCATCGAGCCGCAAAATACAAGGGAGATCATAATAACCACCCCTATACGTATAGATATCCTGTTATTGAATAGATTCATCAGTCTCATATAGGGGTTTCAATTAAATTCGTTGAATGTATAAAGACAAACCGGGCACCGCCCTTATAAGAGACATCTACGGATAAAGAACCTTTAAGCTGTTCCGAGATGATCTGGCAAACAGAAAGTCCCAAACCGGTACCTTGAACAAAGTCGTCTAATTTCTCAAAACGCTCGAATATCTTCTTACACTTATCCTCAGGGATTCCACAGCCCGTATCCGTAACGAAGAAACGAACCTCACCTTTGCTCTCATCCACGGCAAATGAGAGATTAATCTCTCCCTCGGAAGTGAATTTAGCGGCATTCGACAACAAATTTGTCAACAACTGCTGCAAACGCAAGGCATCCGTATTCAAGGTATAAGATTCAAGCGAGGGAGTAAACGTCAATCGGACCCCGGGCTTCACCCGATGGCGAATCGAATCCAACGCCCTCTGGCAACAGGCGACCAGATCGTTTGGCTTCACGCTGAACTTGATCTTGCCGGATTCCAAACGGGATAAATCCAGGACATCGTTCACCAGATTCAATAGCAGCTCAGAACTATGGTTCACCTCCCCGGCAAACCGGATCTTCTCCTCCTCGCTATACTCGCTACTCGCCAATAATTCCGAGAACCCGACAATGGCGTTCAACGGCGTACGCACCTCATGGCTGATATTGGCGATAAAGGCGCTTTTCTTCTTGTTCGCCGCCTCCGCCTCTTTCGTCACGACCCGCAGTTGCTTCTCCGAAGCGATCAAGGAGTCTTTCTCCTGAAGCAACTCATTTCTCAACCTCTTAGTATGCATATAAATACGCCACAACATATAGAGTAGGCCCATCAAGACCAATAGAAGACCGATAGATACGACAATCTGCTTCTGCTTCAAAGCTTCTTGCTCCGATTTCAGCTTCAACTCCCGATCTTGCTTTTCCAGGTCATTCAAGTCATTCAATACACGGAGTTGCTCGATTTGCCGGTCGAAGGCATCCGTGTTGATCGTCTCCGTCTTATTGATGATCTCCTCATAGATAGTGACCGCCTCTTGCAATTGGCCGGATGATTGCAATATCGCTTTCTTCATCTCCAACTTATCCAGATCACGATTGATCTTTAAAGCCAGATTGACAGCGGACAACGCATGCCTATAATCTTTCTCCTTCCAATAATAAAATGATTTTGTCCGCAGATATTGAGCCTCCACCCTATCCCCAAAAGAACTATCCAAATAAGCGGTCGCCTGATCCAAATACGCCTGTGCCTTTCCCGAATTCCCTTTCATGGTATACAGCTCGCAATAATAGCAACTCATCAAGCAACGATGACGTTTTACCGGAAAAATCTTTCCCTCCCCATTATACTTCCTTTCCAAGGAATCCAATAAATGATCATACTGTTTCAAGAGCGCCTCCGACTCGGACAAACGTCCTAATAGCAGGGTAGATTCCAACATATTAGACAAATACATAATCCGGAAAGCAGGATTCGCCTTCTCCCCTTTCAATAAGTGCAGGCCTTTCCCGAAGATCTCTACCGCGTCACTGTCTTTCTTAATCCGCTGGTACACCATCCCTAGATCGCGATAAGCCCGTAGCAGGCCGTAATCGTTCTTACTTTCCCGGGCCAAATCCAGATATTGCATGGCCTTGTCCATAGCCAGCTCATAATTGCCGGACCATAGATAATCCTGACAAACCAAGCTACCGGATAAAAACAACCCTCTGGGACTCTCATGCCTTTTTGAGGCCAACGAATCCAATTGCCCCACCCAATATAATAGGCTATCCCTATTTTCTACATTATAATAATAACGACTCAAGCCAGCCATCGCATCGTATACGATCCCGATGGAATCCAAAGGCATCGCGATATCGATTATCTCTTTCAACGCTGGCACCTCCTCCGGCAATTGCCAGTACAAGCCGATTAATTCTTTAAGAAGGGGTATCTTATCCTGAGGTTTTTGGATACGTGATAAAGATTGGCGTATGCTATCCGCACGAAATTTACTCACGGCATTCTGCGCACTTGTGCCCACCGCAAACAAAATCCACACTATTCCTATAAAAGTATTGACGCTGGACTTTCTTAAAAATCCTCTACTCATTGATTTATCGCTTACAATTCGCAAACTTACAAAATAAATATCAATAAAAATCAACAGTTTTCCGTAATTACAGCCAACACGGTCCAAATGAATGTTTTTACCCCTCAAAACTCTTGTCAATCAGAAAAAAAGCATTACCTTTGCCCCGATTTTTGAGAGATGACAACATAAAGTCTAACTTACTAATTAAAACAAACTTAGTATTAACAATTAAAGAATGGAAAATTTAAAAAACATCCAGCCGGTTGAAGATTTCAACTGGGACGCTTTCGAGCAAGGCGAGACTTACACCGAAGTAAGCAAGGACGATCTTGTAAAAACGTATGACGAGACCCTGAACACGGTAAAAGACAAAGAAGTGGTTATGGGTACCGTTACTTCTATGAACAAACGTGAGGTTGTTGTAAACATCGGTTTCAAATCTGACGGTGTTGTTCCTATGTCCGAGTTCCGTTATAACCCGGATTTAAAGATTGGTGACGAGGTAGAGGTTTACATCGAGAGCCAAGAAGACAAAAAAGGACAAATGATCCTTTCACACAAGAAAGCACGCGCTAACGAGGCTCTTGAAAAAGACGAAATTATCAAAGGTTACATCAAATGTCGTACGAAGGGCGGTATGATTGTTGACGTATTCGGTATCGAAGCGTTCTTGCCGGGTTCTCAGATCGATGTGAAGCCGATCCGCGACTACGATGTATTTGTAGGTAAGACTATGGAATTCAAGATTGTTAAGATCAATCAAGAATTCAAGAATGTTGTTGTATCTCACAAGGCTCTTATCGAGGCTGAGTTGGAACAACAGAAGAAAGATATCATCTCCAAATTGGAGAAAGGACAGGTATTGGAAGGAACTGTCAAAAACATCACTTCTTACGGTGTATTCATCGACTTGGGTGGCGTAGACGGTTTGATCCACATCACAGACCTTTCTTGGGGACGTGTTTCTCATCCGGAAGAAATCGTTCAGCTTGACCAGAAGATCAATGTTGTTATCTTGGACTTCGACGACGAGAAGAAACGTATCGGTCTTGGCTTGAAGCAATTGACTCCGCACCCATGGGATGCTTTGGATACGAACTTGAAGGTTGGTGACAAGGTTAAGGGTAAAGTTGTCGTTATGGCTGACTATGGCGCATTCATCGAGATCGCTCCGGGCGTAGAAGGTTTGATCCACGTTTCAGAGATGTCTTGGACACAGCACTTGCGTTCCGCTCAAGACTTCATGAAGGTTGGTGACGAGATCGAGGCCGTAATCTTGACTTTGGATCGTGACGAGCGTAAGATGTCTCTTGGTATCAAGCAATTGAAGGCTGATCCTTGGGAAAACATCGAGGAGCGCTTCCCGGTAGGTTCTCGTCATGCGGCTAAGGTTCGTAACTTCACAAACTTCGGTGTATTCGTAGAAATCGAGGAAGGTGTTGACGGCTTGATCCACATCTCTGACTTGTCTTGGACGAAGAAGATCAAACATCCGTCTGAATTCACTCAGATCGGAGCAGAGATCGAGGTTCAAGTATTGGAAATCGATAAGGAAAACCGTCGCTTAAGCTTAGGCCACAAGCAATTGGAAGAGAATCCTTGGGATGTATTCGAGACAATCTTCACGGTTGGTTCTATCCACGAAGGTACAATCATCGAAGTATTGGATAAGGGTGCCGTTATCTCTTTGCCTTACGGCGTAGAAGGTTTCGCTACTCCGAAGCATCTTGTAAAAGAAGATGGTTCTCAAGCTCAAGTAGATGAGAAACTTTCATTCAAGGTAATCGAGTTCAACAAGGAAGCTAAACGTATCATCCTTTCTCACAGCCGCATCTTTGAAGATGAGCAAAAAGGCGCTAAGGCAACTTCTGAAAAGAAGGCATCCTCAAAACGTGGTGGTAAAAAAGAAGAGGAATCTGGAATGGTAACCGGTCCGGTTGAAAAGACTACATTAGGTGACATCGAGGAATTGGCTGCTTTGAAAGAAAAACTTTCTGGTAAGTAATTGATTCTTCTTTGAGATATAATAAAAGGAGATATCTGATTCAGGTATCTCCTTTTTCTATGTTATTCCTACTGCGGCTTATTTAAGAAAAGCATTCTTCCGTGACACGTGTCTCACATGGCTCGGAAATACCCAACAAATCATTGATCTCCTTTCTTTTCTCTAAATCCGTAAAATAAGCCTCTACAACTTTATAAATATCAAAACCTCCCGTAGAACCGGCTGCCAAGTTTAGTGACTCGACTAATTTACCTGTAGCTTTATGAATCTCAGCTTGTTTCAGCAAATGAAATTCATTCCCGTGAATTAATTGATTCTTTCCCATGATGTTCCAATTTTAGGTTATACAATATATTACAAAGGATTTCTATTCCTGTCCTAAAGATACAAATATCTTATATATGACCTAATACTTTTATCTATTTTTAAATCGGTTCATCTATTTTATCAGTCGAAAGAGAAAGTATATCTCTACATTCCATTAATTTTGCCAGAAAACTAAAATGAAAAAGTTAGTAATATTCGATCTTGACGGAACATTATTAAATACGATCGCGGATTTAGCCCATAGCACGAACCATGCGTTGCGGCAAAACGGCTTTCCGACACATGACGTAAAGGAGTATAACTTCTTCGTAGGAAACGGCATCAACAAATTATTCGAACGTGCGTTACCCGAAGGTGAAAAGACGGAAGAGAATATACTAAAGGTAAGGGAAGAGTTCTTGAAGCATTACGATCTGCATAACACAGATCGCAGCGTTCCCTACCCCGGTATCCCTGAGTTATTAGCCTTGTTGCAGGAAAGAGGGATAAAACTGGCGGTCGCTTCTAATAAATATCAAGCCGCTACCCGTAAGCTCATCGCCCATTTCTTCCCTTCCATACAATTTACGGAGGTTCTCGGACAGCGTGAAGGAGTAAAGGCGAAGCCAGATCCCAGTATCGTCAATGAGATCGTAGAACGAGCGAGCATATCCAAAGAGTACGCTCTTTATGTCGGTGACTCGGACGTAGACATGCAAACCGCCATCAACAGCAAAGTGACCTCCTGTGGGGTAACATGGGGCTTTCGCCCTCGTACGGAATTAGAGAAATACGCACCCGATCATATAGCGGAAAAGGCAGAAGATATACTCAAGTTTATCTAAAAGACGACCTAAGCCTGTCGTGCGAGGCAATCCTTCCCGTTCTTGTCTCGCACGCTTGTCCTTAACCTGAATTACTAATATTTCCTAACACATATTCCATCCAGCTCGCACAGCCCTTAGAATACAAGTTATCCCTAACATCACCTCAACCGTACTTGCAAAAAAGTATTAGACCTACAAACAAAAACATCCAATAGCGGTTATTTTTCAAGGTATCATTTAAACCAAACTTTAAAAAACGCCAAAACGAGACCTATATTTCTGTAATATTATACCAAACAACCACTAGATAAATATAGTAAAAGACGAAGTTATAATTTTACATAAGAAACATAGACAAAAAGAATGTCGGGAAATATTAAAAAAATAGTTGAGCCGAATAGTGGTATTGATTATTCTTTGGAGAAGGACTTCAAGATCTTTACACTTTCCAAAGAACTCCCTATTACCACTTACCCTTCTTATATAAGATTAGGGATTGTCATCTATTGTGTAAAAGGAAACGCTAAAATTGATATCTATTCCAACAAGCACATTATAACCCCTAAAGAGCTCATCATCATCTTGCCGGGGCAATTGGTCGCATTAACGGACGTTAGCGTAGATTTCCAAATCAGATATTTCACGATCACGGAATCCTTTTATACTGATATATTAAGCGGTATCAGTCGTTTCTCGCCACATTTCTTTTTCTATATGAGGCAACATTACTATTTCAAGATGGAAGACGTGGAAACTCTTTCCTTTGTAGACTTCTTTGAATTACTTATAAGAAAAGCCGTCGATCCGGAAAACCAGTATCGAAGAGAGTCGGTTATACTCTTACTTCGCATATTATTCCTTGATATATATAACCATTATAAAGTCAATTCTTTAGACAGTACGGCAACGATAGATGTACACAAGAAAGAACTGACCCACAAATTCTTTCAATTGGTCATGAGTAATTACAAAGTGAACAGAAGCGTGACGTTCTACGCGAACTCTCTATGCATCACCCCTAAATACTTGACCATGGTTGTTAAGGAGGTAAGCGGCAAATCCGCCAAAGATTGGATTACGGAATATATGATCCTAGAATTAAAAGGATTACTCACCAACTCTACCTTGAATATCCAAGAGATTGTTGAGAAGACGCAGTTCTCGAACCAATCTTCGTTGGGACGCTTCTTTCGGAGGCACACGGGCTTATCGCCTTTGCAATACAGAAAAAAATATTTAACAACAGAGCAAAGAACAAACTTCTCAAAAAATAATACGATATGAATAAAAGTCAGCTAATCGAGGAATTATCGAAAAGAGTCGGTAATGACAAAGAAGAAATCCGGTACATATTGGAAGAACTGAATAACATCATCTTAGAGAAAACGAGAGCCGGAGAAAAGGTATGTATACAGGGTTTCGGTGTTTATACTCCCCGCTTGCAGACAAGCAGGTTGGCTAGAAACCCGAAAAGCGGAGAGACTTTAATGTTGATCCCCAGAACCATTGTCCATTTTAAGTGTGCGCCCAATTTGGTAAAAGAGATCAATAAATGAAAAATAAAGGGTCGGCTCCATCAGGAACCGGCCCTTTCGTTATACCTATTAATGACATACCAAAGACAACATTCTATAATCTACATCAATATTTGTCGAGCATATTTCACGCAAGTGCCTACCTCTTTCACGGAGTCAGACCAAGGCTTGATATCATATTCCAGTTCTATATCGCAATAGATAGGCCATTTCTCTTGTTTGATCAACAAGAGTACGTCTTCCAACGGCATCTCCCCTTGTCCCCATACTTGATTCGTATTCGGCTGGTCCCCTGTCGTAGGCCCCGTCTTGTCTTTCAAGTGGATACTATAGATCCGATCATGATATTTCTTGATCATCTCATTCGGGTGGATACCTGTAGAGCCAAAGAAGTGGCCCGCGTCAAAATTCAACATAATAGAAGGAGAGACCGCTAAGATCGGATCGCAACTAAACCCTTCTTCGGCATATTGCATATGATTATGGAAAGCCATATACATCCCATGCTTCTCGGCAAATGGAGCGACTCTTTTCGCCGTCTCCAAATTAATCTCGTCCGTCACGGCTTTAGCGCCCATGGCCTTGGCTACCTTGAACGCATAATCGATTTCCTCGTCCGAACCCATACGGGAAGGTTCCATCTTCACGATATGCGCCGATATTCCTGCGTCGCTCAATAACTTACGGGCACCTTCTACCTTTGATAGATCCAACCCGAGACGCCACGCTTTCACCGCTTCCTTATATTTATCGATCTCAGCCTGCTGCTCCGGAGTAAACTTCGGGGGACCCATCCGACGAGGAGCCGCAGGTTTCTCACCCGGTTTCGCCGCGGGTTGAGAAGCTTGCTGACGGAAGAATTTCATCATCGGATTCTCCGGAGCTCCTAAATAAGCTTCCAGATCACCTCCCATCAACTCAATGGAACTCATATTCGCCACTTGGCAATACATGATGATATTCTCCAATCCACCCGGCATGGAACGCCAACTATAAGTGATCGTGCCGATTTGCACGCCACCGAACTTCGAGTTAACCTTGCCTGCCTCCGCCGCCGTATCAACCGGAGCGGGAGCCGCCACACTCTTCCCCGTACAAGAGAAAGCACTCGGAAGGAAAGACGCGGCCGCCAAAGCAGCGACCGATCTTCCTAGAAACTCACGTCTGGACTGACCATTGTTCACATCTTTATTCATAACCATTCAATTTATAAATTAATCTTAACCCTTAGAAGAAAGTCCCTTACAGGCTCCAGCCTTTACGATACTCATAGTGGAAATAATCGTTCGCTTCCGGACAATTCGTGATTCTCATATTCTCTGCGTCATATTCCAACGTAAGATCCAACCGTTGCGCGGCGACAGCGACATTCGTCAGCAACATAATCTCCGTCAATTTAGCGGATACCTCAAAATCATTAGCGGCTTTGCGACCTTCCTTTATCGCCTCGATAAAATCCACATAAATATTACTCGGTCGCTTTAATGTCTTCGCCGGAGCTACGAACCCCGGTCTTTCCGGTATCAGTTGCGGCTCCGCTCCATGGGTACCATGCATGATCAGACCTTTATCGCCTATATAAAGCGCTTCCCTTAACTGGCGGTTCGGTTCCAACTCCGCCGGACGAGCCGGTTTTATACCCCCATCACTCCAAGTTACCTTTACCGGAGGCATATTCCCACGAGCCGGGAACTCATATGTCACGCATTCCGATTGTGGCAGATAGTCCTTATTGTAAGGGGTGGAAGTAGCTTGTATTTTCGTGGGCATACCCAAATTAAGCGCCCAAATCGGAGCGTCGAAGGTATGGGCTCCCATATCCCCCATAGCGCCTGTACCGTAATCCCATAATCCACGCCAAGCGAAATGAAGCATCTCCGGATTATAAGGTTTATCAGGAGCCGGTCCCAACCACACGTCATAGTTAAGATTAGACGGTATATCCACTCCCGCTGGACGATCAAAATAACCTTGGCGCCACATCGGACGGTTTGTCCACAAATGAACTTCCCTTACGTCACCGATCACACCACCTTGAATCCATTCGACCGTCTGCATTGTCCCTTCAATATTATGCCCTTGGTTACCCATCTGGGTAACAACACCGGTTTGCTTTGCCAGATCCCTCAAAAAACGGGTCTCATAAATCGTCTTAGCCATCGGCTTCTCTACAAATACATGCTTACCGGCTTTCATCGCATAAGCGGCAATAACCGCATGGGTGTGGTCCGGAGTACCGATCAATACCGCATCGATCTCTTTCTCCTTGTCGATCATTTCCCGGAAATCGGTATACTTCTTCGCTTTCGGGTATCCCGCTAAGATATGTCCGGAGTAATCGTGGTCTACATCACATAGCGCATAAATATTCGCATGCTTAAACGATTGTTTCTCCGCATCTCCCATTTGCACAGGATTATCCGACGCTCTTCGTTCCCGTCTGGGTGGCTGGATGCCCGCATAAGGTTGCATCAGCATACCGCCTCCACCAAAAGATCTCCTTTTAATAGGTACATCCGGAGTAGCGATATTCTGTATATCGCCACCACCTTGGCTACCCACACCGATACCGGCCAAATTGACCATATCGCTAGGTGCCGTATAGCCCGGTCCACCCAAAACGGAACGAGGTACGATTGTAAACGCCGCCGCTGCAGCTACTGTACCTAAGAACTCCCTACGTGTGAAGTTCACCGAATTCTTGTCAGACATAGTGTTACTCATAGTATTAAATTTAAAGTCGAAAAAAAAATATATATAGTAAAACACAACTTCGCTTCCTCGTGCGAAACAACGAGAGCGAATATAGGGAGGAGCAGTAAACCATGAGTTAACGAACGCTAAACAAGGCATTAACCTAGGGCTAATTTAAGGCAAATTTCATATCCGCACAAAGCATAATTCACGCAATAACAGCGACATAAATAAATCAAGAAATATTTATAAAAATCTTCGATAAGTCAGAGGCATAGCACCTGCCTCCCTATTCGAAAGGATCGCTATCAGTGGGGTGCATACATTTGTCACTGTAATGCCAGAGGAGTGCCACACGGATGGCACAGGCATGCCATAACGGTGGCACGGTCTTGCCACAACGATGGCACAGGTGTGACAATAGCGATGGCACAGTCCTGCCAATGAGCAGGCACACTATAATATTACTGGGGAGATTGCTGACTCATCAGCGAAGACGGTACGACCTGCTCAAAAGAAGAGGGGAAAGCCTCGCCATACATCTCTTGGTATAAAGCGCAAAAGCGGTCGTACACATAACGGGCCAATTTGAAGTTGTTCTGGTAAATCAAGGCTTTGATCTTATAGAGCAAAGCCTCCTCGTTGCAAGGATCGTTCAGAAGAATCTGGTCTGCTATCTGGATCACCCGATCCGCCTCATCCTCGATCGAGTAAGTGTCGATAAAGCGAGACAAGACATCCACCGTACTATTACAGATATAACTTTTAAAATCATCCATCCAATCAAACGATTCCCCTTTGAACACTTCTCCTTTGCTGATAATATCATAGAAATATTCAAAGTCCGGCTGAGTCCGTACCCGTTTATCTTTCAGCCAATCCAAACAAGCCAAATAATCGCAATAGACATCTTCCGAAAGCTGGAGAATATATCGATTCGCATTAAATAGGACCTCGACCGTATCGATACGTTCCAATATCTTCCGGAGTTTCAATATAGATACGCTTCGAAGGCTCTTCGTACTTTTCGAGGGGTTGTCATTCCCCCAAATCATCCGTGTCAAGTCCTTGCTCGATATCCCGAAACCTCCACGGGAAGAGTGAAGCATAATCAAGATAAACAGCTGTTTTAATTTGGGGGTAAATAGAGAGGTTATATCATTTCCATCCCGGTCCAACACATAGAACTCTCCAAACAATCGGATATAATTGCGTAGAACCGGAACCTCCTCGATCTCCTCCGGCATCTCTCGCGAAGAACGTTCCGGTTCCTCGATTCCTTCCTCGATTCCCTCCTCCACAACCGTTCCCGCATCAGCCTCATCCTGCCTTGGCTTTTCTTTCACCTTCCGATAGCCTAGATAAGCAATCGAGACCAGAACCATCAAAATCAACCCAATTCCAAGGACATCCAACCAAGTAATCGCATTCGATATATGTAAATCTAATAACTGGTTGCTCAATCCCAATATCTCCTTATCGCTCAACACACGAGACCAAATACAAAGATTATCCAGCACACCCACGAAGTTCGAGGACTGGCTGAAATTCACGAAACCGACATATAAGCTATCACTACCCAGATAAGCCGGACGACCAAAAGAGATCGCATCCAGTTTTCCATTTACGAATATAGCCTGCTCCCCATTCCGCTTATTATACCGCCATACGACATTATACCATTTGCCCGGCTCGATCTCCGTGTTACCAACCAGATCGTTGTTAAAGAATCCCATATACGGTTTCCGATTCCGTATCAACAGATGCAACGCTTGTTGATAAGTACTATTCTTAGCTCCCAGAATACAATAATCCTCCTTCTCCGGCAGGTACTTAGGTATTTTCAACCAAACGCCGACAGTGAAATCATGATTCCGCATATGAAGTTCCGAAGCGGTCGGTAAATCCACACGGGCCTGATTCTCCAAGGAAGCGACCTGTCCCCGTATAGGGTCCTGAATAAACTCGACATTCCTAGATACCGTGAGATTATGATTGGACGAACCATCTTTCTCATCGCCCTCAAACGGTAAATAAATCTCTATATCCTCGTCAATCCGCAAAGGTCTAGCCTTAAAATCGCCGGCGAAAGCCTTCCTTTGGGTACCGGAGACATAAACCGTAGCCGGCTCTATCCGATAGCCCGGAGAGATCGGGGAAAGCATCAACTCGGCTCCGGGCTCTAGCGGAAAGCAATATTTACCCGTCGTATAATTAGACATCCCATCCCAATTCACGTAGTTAAGCAGCTCATTGTTATTCGTAACCGCGCCGTAAATGATATCGAAATTCCGGAAAGTAACCAACGAGACATCCAACCATGCGTAATACTTATCTACTAACACAAAATTGGGAACCCTTCCATCCCGGATCCACGCTCTTTTAAACGATTCTATTAAATAGGGTGTCTGCCGGGCTAAAGCCGAGATATCATTACTATTTCCCCGGGAAGTCTCCAAGAACTTATATCCGGTAAATAAAGACAAATTCTTTTTCAGCCGCTCATCAAAACTCTCAACCCCTTCCGGTTGATTTCCCCAATCAGCGTCCGTATGCTCCACAAAATCCCTCATATTATGTAACCATGAAGGACTGTTCAAATGTTTCTGAACCTCGAAAACGACCAGTCGCTTTCCGGAACTCAACATATCCTTCAGGGATGGCCATCCGTTTTTCGTATCATACTCAAGTACATACTCCATCAAGCCTATTTCCTTAAAAGAGGATTCCAGCTCCATCTCTACATAGAAATCGAGGAAAAGCGTCATAACCTTAGTGGAGTCCGCATCCAAGGCCGTCTTAATGGCTTCCAATGATTCACTAAAAGGAGTAAACGTACCATCAGGTTTCCTTAGTAACAATACATTTGTCTCCGTATCCCGCTTCAAATAGAAATAAAAGCCTTCGATCTGCTTCCGCAATAACTCGTCCAAAGAAAGTTTTTCCGGGGAATTGGAGGATAGACAAGAATAATTAGATAGGATGTAGACGCTCTCGTTATATAAAAGACCGGCCTCTACATCCTCTTGACGTTGAGAAACCAGACGTTGTGCCGAAAGTAATTCCGGCAGGGTGATTATAAGGCTAACAATTAAACATATATAACGAAACCACGCTATCATCGTATACAATATCTTAATTATAAGATCATCCAAAAATAAAGCTTTAATATGACATGACAATGTTTTTAGATTATTATCTTCGCATCAAAATAAAGCGAAGTCATATGGACATACTAGAAATAACGCGAAAGCAAGATCCTCTCTATCCTACCTTTGAGCAAATATATACGGCAAGTTTCCCTCTATTTGAGCAGCGAACAGAAGAACAACAAGAACAGGCCTTCCAATCTCCCAACTATCATCTAGTGGCTTATCTGAAAGACAACCTCTTTATCGGCTTTATCTCATACTGGGATTTTAGCACCTATGTATATATCGAACATTTCGCCATTCATGAGAACTTTAGGGGACAAGGATACGGCGGTTTATTGCTGGAGGATTTTAATAAACGCCTGAATAAGATTATCTTATTAGAGATCGATCCTATTACGGATGAAACTTCCTCCAAGCGATTAAAGTTCTATAAAAAATGCGGCTTCTTCGAAAACCATTACAACCATTTCCATCCCCCTTACAGAAACACCTATCGAGGGCATGCGTTAATCATCCTGACAACAGAGAGGCAAATAACTGAGGATGAGTATATTCAATTCGGTTTCGACTTGCGGAATATTGTCATGGCAAATTAAGAAATAAATATAAAAGCCCCGATCGTTTCTTCGATCAAGGCTTTATTAAATCACCAAAAGCCGAAAATAATGAACTAAGGAGGACAACACCCTTCCTTTCGTAAATTTTCGCATACATCCCGAATAACCGCATATGGCTTTTTATCATAGCCACTGTCAAAAAATTTTTCCATGGCTTCGACTGTGTCCAGATAAAGCCATGCCCCTTTCTTCAAGCAAATCAATCTTACAAAACGAGCCTCTATTAGTTTCTCCAACTTCATATAGGCTAAAGTATCATAAAAATATTTCACCAAACGTCTCGCCTCGTCATACTCAAAGGCTTTCGGCAAATTATTTTTCATATCACTCTCCCATTGTTCCAACCGATATACCCCCCGCTTTATATCTTTCAATTTACGTAAAGCCAATTTCATGTCCTCCTTCGCATATTGCGAGATAAAGAACAGATACATATCCGAGGTATTTTTAGTGGTAGCCTGTCTTAAAGCATAAAGAGACAAAAGCACACTTAATACACTAACTACCAAAGCTGTTATATTCCATATATCTTCCATGATTTATCATTTAAAAAGTTTATAAGCCTTTATTCCCCAATCCGTACACCTCCAATGATCACCCACACAATCGAATATACAAACCCCACCTGTCGGAACCTTAATATCATGAGTCGCACAGAAATCCTCATAATTCCCCAGAATATAGGGGGAGAAACGCATCACTCCATTGGAAGAGACTAGTAACCAAGTCTCACCATCAGGGATACTAGCCGCCAAATCCTGCCAACCGCTTATCAGTTTCTCTACATCTACGTTCCATCCTAACGTTACAACGTCCAACTCATTACATTCGGCGATCACGGAAAGTCCCCTCTCCACGATCCGATCTTCCGTTAGGTCTTTCCGGTCCATTCCCTCCTTTTCTAAATAGAGAGATCCCAAACGTTTTATTACATGATCTTCTACCATATTCTCATCCGGCCCATAATCAATCTCTTTAAGACGTAAGTCTTGAATGATAGGCAAATCCACATTCATTTCCTCCAAGATATAGTTAGCGGTCTCCAAGGTGCGTTTTAAGGGGGCCGAAATCACCTTGTCG
>ENA-ORLU01001500-ORLU01001500.1-human-gut-metagenome-genome-assembly--contig:-NODE-1500-length-16990-cov-2.647135_pt1 | contig 16990 bp, 19 predicted proteins | sample MGYA00243009_ERZ508833 | MGnify/ENA primary metagenome ERZ508833 (study PRJEB26277, sample SAMN04329763) | human gut metagenome | biome: human-associated habitat | host: Homo sapiens | place: USA...
AAAGCACCCTCAGCTACGGCGAGGATAGAAAATCCCTTTGATTCTCTCTTTTCGCAGGCAGCGGCAAGCTTTTCGATATCATATGGTATTTCAGGAATGACTATCATATCTGCACCGCCTGCGATACCTGAATCTTTTGTCCGGCATACTGCTCCAGGATCACTACCAAAGAACGTGCAATTGCCGCCATCTGCTCACTGTCAATGATCTGCTCAAGATAACGAAGATCTACATTCGTCTTGTTGATCGCAAATCCATCCGTTCCCATCACCTTGATCTTCGTACCGCGATCAGATTTCCCGGCACTCCTTGCACTTGCAACATCCCCGCTATATTTGCCGACCGCTCGTCTATGCTCACGACCGCCAACTTCAAGCGACTGCTTTGGAATGAAAATTTTCTGCTCTACGCTGTCCGGATATTCAGCTGCCATCGATGTGTCATTCAACGGGTACGCTTTCGCTGTCTCTTTTGCAAATTGTGTGATTTCTTTCGGTCGATAACTTTCCATTTGCAATATTGTATCTGCAATATGAAAAAAAGCACCACAGCTCCCTGCAACTAAAATGGTGGAAACCTGTTTCTGCTCATATAGCCCTTTTACCCGTTTAATAAACGGTATGATCGGCTCTTCTCCTGCTGCCACAACCTTTTCCATTAATTCATCTCGAATCATAAAATTAGTCGCACTGGTGTCTTCATCGATCAACAATACACCTGCTCCATTCTCGACAGCTTCTACAACATTGGCCGCCAGCGATGTGGAACCGCTGGCATCCTCGCTGCTAAAATCCGTCGTATCCCGTCCGGTCGGCAGATTGCGAATAAACGGACTAATATCTTTATGATAAATGCTCCTACCGTCCTCAGAACGGATCTTAACCGCACTCTGTTCCATGGCAACGTACTCTCGACCATCTCCGGCAATATGCGGATATACTGCTCTTTCTAACGTCTGCAAAAGTGTGGATTTGCCATGATAACCGCCTCCGACGATAAGCGTCACACCTTTTTTGATCCCCATACCCTGGATCATGCCTTTATGCGGAAGGTTCCACGTAACCTCCATGGATTCCGGCGAGGCAAATGGCACCGCCTTCTTCATTGGACGTTGGGATACTCCATTCTCGCGCGGCAGCACTGATCCATTGGCAATAAAAGCAATATACCCTTCTTCCGCCATCTGCTCTCTGATGTAACGCTGATCGTCTGCGAGGTCTGCAGCTCTCTGTAGCTTTTGGGCGTCAATATTCGCATAACAGCAGGCGTGATGCACGATCTCCGGTATAAATCGAAAAAATATTTTGCCCAGTTCTCTTGCATTGATACTTCTCCCATTTGCCGGAAAACCAACTGACATACGAACGGTTAGCTCCCCATTTTTCGCATTGATATGACAGGCACTTCGCTCCACGATTTCCTGTCCCGGACGGCTAACTGCAATCAAGCCGCTTTTGCCGGATCCTTTTGCCTTAAAATTAAATGGTTCGCTTTCCCTACAAACCAGGCGGAGTAAATGATCTTCCACTGCGATCCTGCGATGCTTTTGCTCGTAAAACTCTTTTGGGATCGCATGTGTGCTCTGCGGCACCACCAGAGAAATCCGAGAGGGCGAAGCAAAAGGATCACCCTGCACTTTGTCAATACCAAGCCGATAATCGCCGAAATCGTAACTGCCCTTAAGGCCTTTATATGCTGGGTATCCCTTGTGATCTATCGAATTTAACATTGTTTTTAATCTCTGCATGATCATTCTCCTTCATTTACAATCCAAACATATCATGAAAGTTTCCAACTCTGTCAATCACCATAGCATCTTCCAACAATGATGCTGATTTTTGACGCTGGTTCTGTAATATGTTATGATTTTCGTTGGCTGTTCTAATAACCCTATTATAGGATACATGGGGCAAAAGGTCTATATTTACCTGCGGGAACGAAAGAAACATTTTGTCTGCGAAAAAGTCAGAAATATTTTTCCGATGAAAACGGCAGAAGCATTTTGCCCATAACATAGTATGAAATACCTCTAAACCCGTGGGCAGAGAAAGGAATGCAAAATTACTATGAATGAAAAAGAGACTATTACCACAACTTTTCAAATGCCGGTACTAGATAAACATTGGTGGAAAACCTTTGCGCTAATGCTTATTTCTGTGATCATGATGGGACTCGGCGTGTCGCTGCTCGTTCTGACGGAAATGGGGACAGATCCCTGCTCGGCAATGAATTATGGAATAGCCCGGACACTGGGACTTAGTTTTGGCAATTATCAACTATTATTTAATACGGCACTTCTGATCTTGGTCATCTTACTTGATTGGCGGCTGATCGGTACCGGAACGATCGGAAATATGGTTGTGGTGGGCTACTCGGCTGATTTCTTCGGCTGGGTCTGGACAAACGTATGCCATGTGCCTGCACATCTTCCACTTGCAGCCCGCATTGGCATTCTGGTCCCGGCGCTTCTGCTTTTTGTGGTTGCTGCAGCCTGCTATATGCACAGCGGGCACGGCATGGCACCTTATGATGCCGTACCTTTTGCCGTTACCGAAAAAATACGGCAAAAAAACGGCCGAAATTGTTTCAAGCCGGTTCGTCTTTCTATTGATCTGATTGCTACGATACTTGGATTTCTCACGGGTGGTGAAGTTGGTGTTATGACTGTCCTGATGGTGCTTTTACTGGCACCGATCGTTGAATTTGTTGGTAAACTGTTTGAAAAATGGGGTGTCGCATAACGACACCCCATTTGAGCTGTTTCAGTTATTTCTATTACAACATTTCCCTTGGATTCAAGTTTCTCATGTCTCAATTACAACATTTCCCTTGGATTCAAGTTTCTCATATCTCTATTGCAACATTTCTCTCGAATTCAAGTTCTTCGTCTCACCACTTCAACATTTCCCTTAGATTCAAGTTCCTCAGATCATCACCATTGCAGCATTTCCTTAGCAGCATCTGCAATTAAACGGGCACACTTACGGTTCGTCTTTTCCGTCGGATGCCAATAAGTTCCCAAGCCATCTACCTCATCCTGCAATGGAAGCTGTACATAACGAATCGTACAATCTGGCGTAACTTTGGCAAAACATGCTGTCGCAGCATCAATCGTCGTATTCAATCTTTGATCCATCGCTCCGATCGTTGTTATAATAGCTGCATTCGGATTATGCTCGTGCACCTGATGCAACAATTTTACATAAGCATCTTCAAACTGTTTCTGTCTGTCTGGAATATCTCTTGTATAGCTCGCATCATTCGTACCTAAATAAATGACAACAAGCTGCGGTTTATATTCCTCAAAATTCCAAGTTTCCCAGTCTGACTGCTCATTGGCAAAATAATCTCGTTCCAGTCCTGCATCTGTGTATTCATATAACATTGGCATCAGCCAGGAATCATCAATCTGTGCATCCTCTTCTTCCCCTATATATGCCGTGATAACACCTTTTCCGTTCCACGATACCAGGTTAGGTTCTGCATCAAGCAATTCTGCGGTAAGCAATGAATACGATTTGGTCGGATTTTCATCTGCGGTATCAAATATTTCGTCACTCACATCACCTTCCACGCCGTAACCGCAAGTGATCGAATCGCCAAAAAACTCGATCTGTCTTTTCTTATGTACCGGCGGCGATAATAGTATTTCTTCCCCCGGGTTTACTTCATCGGTAATTTCTATGGAAACAATACCACACGCTGCATATTCTGCTTCAGAATATTTAACGATAGTAATCTGCTTTTCCGTAGTTTGTTGCGTTTCAAACAGCACGATTGTCTGCCTGTCCTGCTCTAAGCGCAGACGCTTAGCAGGATCTCTATCCTGTCCATAATAAATAGCGATCCAAGCCCACTCCTTCTCAGTATGCTTTGATGCGTCACTGACAATCTCTGCGGTTGCTTTTGTTCCTACGAATTTGAAAGAAATAGATGTCGCAGAATATCCCAGATAACGAATACCCTCTCGATAAATAGTTCTACCCGTTACACTAACATGCTTCTTATCTGCCTGAAATTTCATTCTTTCGCCTCCATAAATACACATTTTTCTTAGTCATGACCGGCAATATACAATATTGCTTTCATAATTTCATTTTTACCGGATCACTCTACGGTAACTACTTTTGCTAAGTTTCTTGGTTTATCAACATCCAATCCACGATCCATCGATACGTAATATGCCAGCAACTGCAATGCCGCTGCTGCCGGGAATACCATAAACTCATCCGCCATATCCGGTAATAATAATACATCTGCATATTCTGCATCTGCCATTGAAATACTTTCGCGTACAAACAATACAACACTTGCACCACGAGACTGCACTTCACGAATGTTAGATAATTCTTTATCTTTTAGCTTTTCCTGTGTGACAACAGCAACGACCGGTGTATCTTCTGTGATCAGAGCGATCGTACCATGTTTCAATTCACCAGACGCATATGCCTCTGTATGAATATAGGAAATTTCCTTTAATTTTAAAGCTCCCTCCAGCAAGATAGAATAATCCAATCCACGGCCAAGCATAAATGCATCTTTTGCCTCTAACAGCTTTCTGGCAATTTTATGGATGTCGTGTTTCTTATTCAATACTTCCTTTAACTTGGCAGGAATCTGAAGCATATTGTCAACATACTCTTTCTCCGCCGCATCGTCGAAAATACCTCTTACCTTTGCCATGCGCCCAATTAAGAGCATTAATGTTTCTACCTGTGTCGTATATGCTTTCGTACTTGCAACCGCGATTTCCGGACCGGCTACCGTATACATGACATAATCACTCTCTCTGGCGATAGAGGAACCCTTAACATTAATAACCGCAACACTCTTGGCACCTTTTTTGCGCGCATACTTCAGTGCTTCCAAAGTATCGATCGTCTCACCGGACTGTGAAATTGCTAATACCAGTGTTTTCTCATCAATGACCGGATTGGAGTACATAAACTCAGATGCATACTCTACATCCATCAGCATTTGTAATTTTGACTGAACGATCGCTTTGGCGATCAATCCGGCATGCATAGCTGTGCCACAAGCAACAACACAAATTCGCTCACAATTCTGCAAAACATCATCCGGCACACCATCAAAGGACAAGTCAATATGTCCGTCAACAATACGATGATCTAATGTTGCCTGCAATGCCTCCGGCTGCTCCATAATTTCCTTTTCCATATAAAATGGGTATTTACCTTTACCATCACGGCTGGTATCCCAATCAATCTCCAAAAACTCTGTCTTCTGCTCTTTGCCCTTCAGGTCAAACACTTTAATATCGTCTTTGTGCAGCTCAACGATCTGATACTCCGGCACAACCATATATTCCGTAGCATGAGAGCCAAGTGCTGCAACATCAGATGCTAACATTGTGCCGTCCTCGGTACGTGCAGCCACGATCGGACTGACGTTACGGATTGCATAGATCACATCCGGTATATCATCAAAAATAATAACTAATGCAAATGTTCCCTTTAAATGCTTTACCGTTTGTGCAATTGCTTTATGCGGATCTCCATCGTAGTAACGGTTCAAAACACCGGCAACCACTTCTGTGTCCGTCTCTGACTTCAGATCTTTGCTCAACATAAAATGATCACGAAGCTCTTCGTAATTTTCAACAATTCCATTATGAACTAAAAGCACATTACCCTGACGATGTGGGTGCGCATTCTCGTCACTGACACCACCATGCGTTGCCCAGCGTGTATGACCAATTCCACAAGTAGCCTGTTTCTTGTCATTCTCACATACTTTGCGCAGATCAGCAACGCGGCCGGCACATTTACGCAACTTCGTCCGTCCTGTCTCAGCATTGATCGTTGCAAGACCGGCACTATCGTAACCACGATATTCCAACAATTCGAGAGCATCCAACAAAAAGTCCGTCACCGGACGTGCTCCATTATAACCAACAATTCCGCACATAATTTCCTCCGTTCTACTGCCAAATCGGCAGATTCCACCTGTTACTGCGACGCCTCCCGCACTGCCAACAATATCCTGCAGCATTATCGGTGCATTTCCACACTCTTCACTGTTATCTGCAGCATCACCGGTGCATTTGCAGACTTCATCCTGTGCCCATGCGGTTCTGCGTCGATTGCCTTCTAAGAACAATCATCGCAAACGAAGGATCTGTAATCTCCACTGTATTGAATTTGTTTTGCAGTCACCTGCATATTTGCCAATACATAACGCACTGGAGCGTGCGAAGAGACATCCGCCGAAATTTCGATAATCTCTTTCCTCGTCAGCCTGATTCGTGCAAATTTATACTTTTGTGCACAAAACTAGGCTCTGGCGCTTAAAATTTGTGTATTTTTGTTACAGAACTCTACATTTTACGATTTAGTCTCTTCGTACAATATAAGGTCTAAAAGCCTTTTTGTCAAGGTAAACTTGCATCTGTGGCACTTTCACATTATAATATATGCTATTATTTCGGCAATGACCTGTTCAGAGGGTATTTCAAATGAATACTGAAAATACCTTTGCAAATAACACAGATATATTGTTGCCGTCACTTGAACTAAAACAATATTTTATACAGAAACGGAGATAATTATGGCAAAAAATACAGAATACGAATTTGAAGAAACTATGGTTACGTTAACCGATGAGGATGGGATTGATAAAGACTTTTACGTGGATGAAATCTACGAGGTGGACGGCCGGCTCTATGCTGCTCTGATTCCGGGTTTTGTGGAAAACATTACAGAATATTATGTGTTCCGCATCAAAGATTTAGGAAATGATGATTTTGAATTAGAAGATATTAATGATGAAGAAGAGTACGATGCCGCAGCAGATGCCTACGAGGAACGTCTGGATGCGAGGGCTTGGAGCGAAAGCATGAAATAACATAAAACTGCCTTAGAAATCACAGGATTTTCTGTAATTTCTAAGGCAGTCTTTTTTGTTCTTCTACCGAGACTATCTCTCATTCTTTGTATTGTGTATTACACAATGCAACCTCGGCTTAGTATTCTTTCATAAGGATTGATCCTCATATTGATCGTTGTAGATGATAGCTGTTTTAACATGCTCTGCTGTTTCCGCATCTTTTAACGCCGTAATGATTTCTGCTGCAAACTCAATACACGTTCCCATTCCGCGACTTGTGATAACCTTGCCATCACGAACAACCGGCTTCTTAACATACTGACCGCAGATCAACTGATCTGCAAAACTTGGATAACAAGTTGCCTGATGATCTTTCAAAATCCCCAGCTCACCAAGCACAGTAGGTGCTGCACACACCGCTGCAACCCATTTTTCTTCTTTTGCAAATTGCTGCAATTGCTGGCACAGTGTATCGCAGGCACGTAAATTCGGTGTTCCCGGAATACCACCCGGCAAAATCAGCATCTGTGCCTCTGCGAAATCTGCCTCATCTAATAATCTGTCGGCGGTGATGCATACTCCATGTGAGCTCTTTACCACTCTCTGATCCCCGATCGCCACCATGTCAATATCAATCTTTGCACGGCGAACCATATCTACTACCGTCAACATTTCAACTTCTTCATATCCTTCTGCTAAAAAAATAAGTGCTTTTGCCATATTCCCCGTCCTTTCTATCCTAAAAAGAGCAAAACCAGCGTTTTGCTCTGCAAGAATTGCTGACGCAATTCTTGGTGACTTCCCTCTCGGTTACGAGCATTTTCCTATATTGTAAAAAAAGTGAGAATTTCACAGAAATCCTCACTTCCTCAACAGAGCTGCTAACGGGAATTGAACCCGTGACCTCCGCCTTACCAAGGCGACGCTCTACCGACTGAGCCATAGCAGCACTCAACAATCCATATTATATAATAGCGCCTCTAAATTTGCAAGCAAATTTTTCATTTTCTCTGTTTTTCATTTTCTCTGTTTTATAAGCCCCGTTTATACGTTTTCTATCATGTCCCCGAACACTGAAGTGAAAAGCTTATTTTCACCTTAAAGAGCAAAGCAGATTAATTTCCTTCTCTTTTATCTTCAGCAGCCCTATTGCAGTATTTCATGCAGCTTTTGGATGAGAAGAAGGCGTCATCACCTTAGTATCGTCCGCAATTTAGTCTTGATCCGCTGCAATGCGTTGTCTATTGCTTTCGGTTGCTTTTGCATATATCTGGCAATCTCCTGATAAGTCATACCACGCAAAAACAACGATAGAACTTCTCGTTCCATTCCACTCAAAACACTAAATAAGCGTTCCTCTATATCACCGGCTTCTTCTCTGTCAATAATAATGTCCTCTGGATTTTGATGCAGACCTGCCGACACACGATCCAACAGCTTGACGCTGTCCAGTCCCTGTTCATTATCGCTATCACTGGCTGAATCAATTGAAATATAAGTATTAAGAGGCCCGTTTTTTTACGATTGGACTTTTTGACTGCAGAATACATCTGCCGATTAATGCAATGACTGGCAAATGTCTCAAATGCAGCGCCTCTACATTCATCATAGCTTACGACTGCCTTGTACAGGCCAATCATCCCTTCCTGTATTAAATCGTCCTCATCGCCATCCAATAAAAACAATGTTCGCGAAAGCCCTCTAACGAGTCCTTTATATTTAGCCAATACATACTCCATAGCCTCATCATTACCATGTTTTGCACTGGCAACCACTTCCTCTATTGTCTGCTGTTCATACTCTCTCATACTACACCCCGTACTTACCTCACATTCACCCAATACGATTTGCTTCTGCAAATGTGCCTACTTTATACCTTAACATGCCCCTGGCTATAACACACTTACTTCTATATTCTTAGCGTTCCTCTGGCTATAACGCGCTTACTTTATGCCATTAATGTACCTCTGGCTATAACGCGCTTATTTTATGCCCTTTGTGATCCGCTGGCGCACGATTTCATATGATAAAATTCCCATCGCTACCGAAGCGTTTAATGAATCAATATCACCCTGCATCGGAATGGATGCCGTAAAGTCGCAGTTTTCTTTCACTAATCTGCTGACACCATCGCCTTCGTTACCGATCACAACACCGATCGGTCCGGTCAGATCAAGCGAATACATCGTCTCTCCTGACATATCTCCACAAACAAACCACATCCCCTGTTTCTTGAGTTCTTCCATGGTTTTGACCAGATTCGTTACCTTTGCAACCGGAGTATAATGAATCGCTCCTGCAGATGCCTTTGCCACAGTGGCAGTTAAACCAACAGCTCGTCGCTTAGGAATGATGACACCATGTGCACCTGCCTGGTTAGCAGTACGAATAATAGACCCCAAATTGTGTGGGTCTTCTATTCCATCCAATAAAATAACGAACGGTGCTTCCCCCTTCTGTGCCGCACGATCCATAATTTCTTCTACTGTGCTATACTCATAAGCCGCCAAATGTGCAATAACTCCTTGATGCTTACCTGTCTCTGATAATTGATCCAAGCGTTCTTTCTTGACGAAATTGACAACGGTACTCTGCTTTTTCGCTTCACGCAAAACGGTTTGAATAGGGCCATCCTTGCAGCCTTCTAAAACAAATATCTTATCAACGGTTTTCCCTGCACGAAATGCCTCAATTACTGCATTACGCCCTTCTATTGTTAATTCTTCGTATGCCATATGTGTCTTCCTTCCTATATAATTTAACAATTTACACTACCGTACCAAAACAATTTAATTCACTTCGATCATGCGAGTGCATTATTTGTGGGGCATCTGATCTGCTTCGATCATGCGAGTACATTATTTGTGAGGCATCTGATCTGCTTCGATCAGACCATCGTGCAACAATTTCATAGCTCGCTCCATCTGGTGCGTCAAATACCAATAACCAACCAACGCTTCAAACCCGGTCGCTACACGATAATCCACAATAGACGCATTCTTTGCAGAAGTTGCTGACTTGGCGTTGCGTCCCCGACGATAATATGCCACTTCCTCCTCAGTAAGCTTGTCCTCTAAAATTTTCATGAGCTTAGCTTGGGCCTCTGCTTTTACAACAGAACTAGTCATTCTATGAAAATTTTTGACATGACCAGCACCCAGATCAATGACTATCGTCCGAATGATCAAATCATATACTGCATCCCCAATATATGCAAGTGCTAATGCGGAATACTGGCTTGGCTGCAGTTTACTTTTTCCAAAGGTGTCCTGAATCTCGTTAAAAATATCCTGATATTCCTTCTCCAATCTTAGTCTCCTTTTTTATATAGCGTAAACTAAAACGACCCCCATTTACATAGTGCAAATGAGGGTTACTAGAGGCGACTACCGGATTTGAACCGATGATCAGGGAGTTGCAGTCCCATGCCTTACCACTTGGCTAAGTCGCCATATATGACTCCAACGGGATTTGAACCCGTGTTACCGCCGTGAAAGGGCGATGTCTTAACCGCTTGACCATGGAGCCATCTTGCTAGACAATTTTTGTCTGACAACGAATAATATACTATCATATAATTTACAAGAATGCAAGTGTTTTTTTTATTTTTTTTAATGAACCAAAAATGAAATTTCAAATTTCTACGATTTCTACATTAAGGTTCCTACATTATTCCTACATTAATTATGTTTTTCCATTGCATACACAGACCTAATATGCTATAATTATCAAGATCAAGTGAAGTTTTAATCTGCGACACTGAGGGTCCGTTCTCAAGTACCGCAGAAATTTGTAGAGAAACTCTACAGGTCACAAGCATAAAGATGTTTACTTCTCCGTAACATCTTTATGCTGCAATGACTGTGGTCTTACCGGCTGATGTAAAAACCCTACACACATCGGAGGCCATCCCTGTTCAATGACTCTCACATCTCGTTTTACAATCTTACCGGTCAACTTCATTACTGGGTTCTCTTTCTTTTCCATAATAATCCTCCATTTGTTAATACTACAAGCACATTGTTCCATAATGTTTCACATTATTTCCTGACGAAGTAATTTGGCCAAGATTACCGTCAGCGCACATAGGATAATTGCCGATGCAATAAATATGTGCAGAATCCCTGACAATAGATACAGACAGCTTGCAATCAATACTTCTGTCAATATTGCTACATAAACACCTTTTCGACAATCAGACATCTCTTCCTTTGACAGATTGAGATTGGGATGATTAACCGGTGAAAATATAAACAATACACAAATGCTGATTATCACTAGAAAAATCATTACAATCGGGTGTGTTTGAAGAAAAGGCGCTATCCATCTGACTACTGCCAATAGCAACGCAATCGTTCCTACCAAACAACCAAGCAAGGTTTTCGCATGATATCCGCCAGAGTACTGCCGTATCCCTTTAAAAGCAACAGCGTATATTAATCCCTCCAGTATGTTATGCGTCCATAAACATACCATCGCTAGCAAGGTATACGTAATGACTTGCTCTGCTCGTATTGTCAAAGCATAAATATATTCATCACGTTTCTCGCTTTCCAAAATTTCCTGACCTATCATCCGATCCACAAGTTTGGTTATCATATGTGTCCTCCATCTGGACAATGTGCATCTCAAAGTTACATTTTCACTTTAACAAATCCATTGCGAATTTCAATGCCCATGTAAAAATTCGACTATTTCATGTAAAAATTCGACTATATTTTTTTATGAAAAATTTTAAAATATGTCTTGACAAATCTTTTTCAGGTTAAATCTCAACCGAGAACTCCATGTCGACAACATAATTATTTAGTGTTAAAATATTCAGGGATTCCATCTTCTCATATACTGAATTATGCACATTTGGAATCAAAGATTAAAAACGGAAAGTGAGGCGAAGAATATGAAGAAGCAGCATAGGCGTTGGATCAGTCTGTTCCTCGTTTTGGTGTTTATCCTCAACGGTATTTTTCTTGATGTTCCCGAACTGCATCAAGCTGCATCTCAGTTCACATTCGCCAATCACAAAGTTGTTTTTTCAGATCAGGATACGATACTGCATGCCTCGGCAAATATCCTACGAAATGCTGATTTTTGCACAGAAGATCTGCTCGGCATACAATCACGCGACGCCTCCAGTCTGCGTGGTGTAAGAGACGGTCGCAGAAACAATGCAAAAGTACGAGTATTCTTGTCCTTGGTACATATTTTAGATTCAAAGATTTCCTATATTTCGGAAATGGCAGACTGTACCTGCATTGGCAATATTACCTTTAGCTGCAGGACAATTCTGCGTTATATACAGCGGCAGGATGGTAAAAAGCCACTTTAATCCACGATAGCGAGTAGCGTAATAAAAAGTCTAGCGTTCTTATTTTTAGATTTATGGAGGATTATTATGAGTATACCATTGTGGATTTTAATTATTATTGGAAGTATTTTTGGAATTGTTTTAACTGGCGGCACGGTGATTGGCTTGATCGCTGTCATTATTTTTAAGATCTACCGCAAAGTTAGATTTGGAATTTCCTTATACGAATAAACAACTATTTATGCCATAACTTATAAAAGAGCAAAGCCTACGTTTTTTGCTCTGCAAGAATTGCTAAAGCAATTCTTAATGGTATAACGCAACATAACAGCAATTTTCTATCAATTAAAGAAACGGCTGTCCTGCGGATCAAACTGCAAGACAGCCATTCTTTATGTTGCACGTAACATTTCTTTACAGTTTCGCTAAGTCTTCCTGACTGATCAGACGAACATCGCTCGCTTTCAGCACTTCTGCACCTTTCTTAATATCGGTAACACGGAAGATCAAATGCGCCTTACCGGATGTATGCGTGTTAAAAGCATACATATATTCAACATTGATCCCATTCTCGCCAAAAATATCTAACACATTTGCCAGACTTCCCGGCTGATCCGACAACTCAATCGCCATAACATCCTTCGTAGAAGATACATAACCTGCATCTTTTATCACTGTGGATGCATTGTAGACATCATCAACGATCAATCGAACGATACCAAAGTCCTGCGCATCCGCAACCGATAATGCACGCATATTAATATTATTTTCACGAAGTACATCGGTCAGCTCTTTTAATTTACCCGGCTTGTTTTCCAAAAATACAGAAATCTGCTTAACCATCATAGTGGACACCCCCATTCATTTTTACATTATTTATACAAATTTCTCTTATCGATAACGCGTACCGCCTTACCTTCACTTCTTGTAATTGTTTTCGGATTTACAAGAGTTACTTTCGCATAAATACCAAGCATTGCTTTCAATGCAGTTACCAATTCCTTCTCCTTTGCCGTAACTTCGCTCATGCTGTCTGAGAACATCTCCGGCGTCATCTCCACCTGTACCTCGATCGTATCACTGTTGTTGACACGATCAACGATGATCTGATAATTTGCCGCATATCCTTTATTCATCAATACCGTTTCGATCTGTGATGGGAATACATTCACACCTTTGACGATCAACATATCATCACTGCGACCCAACGGTTTTGTCATTTTGATATGTGTACGTCCGCAGGAACATTTCTTGCGGCTCAAGATACAAATATCTCTCGTGCGGTAACGAAGCAGCGGGAATGCCTCTTTCGTGATACTTGTAAATACAAGCTCACCTTTTTCTCCATCCGGAAGAACCTCCCCCGTCTTTGGATTGATTACTTCTGCAATAAAATGATCTTCATTGACATGCATGCCGTTCTGCTCAGAACACTCAAAGGCTACACCCGGTCCGGAAATCTCTGTCAGGCCATAGATATCATATGCTTTGATACCAAGTTTTTCCTCAATATCATGTCGCATCTCCTCAGTCCACGCCTCTGCACCAAAGATACCTGCCTTTAACTTAATCTGATCCTGTACACCTTTCTCATGAATACTCTCTGCTAAATATGCTGCATAAGACGGTGTACAGCAAAGGATCGTGGATCCCAGATCGGTCATAAACTGAATCTGACGCTCTGTATTACCGGAAGACATTGGGATCGTTAGGGATCCAACTTTGTGGGAACCGCCATTTAAGCCGGAACCACCGGTAAATAATCCATAACCATAGGATACATGCACAATATCTTCTTTGGTACCACCGGCTGCTACGATCGCTCTGGCACAGCAGTCTTCCCATAGATCCAGATCATGCTGTGTATAAAAAGCTACCACACGTCTTCCTGTTGTACCACTGGTTGACTGGATGCGTACACAATCCTTTAATGGCATCGCTAACAGTCCATATGGATACTGATCTCTTAAGTCGTCCTTCTCCGTAAATGGTAATTTATGCAGATCCTCAATGCCATGAATATCTTCCGGTTTGATCCCTGCCTCGTCCATTTTATTTTTGTAGAATGGAACATTGTCGTAGATGTGTTTCACCTGCTTAACAAGTCGCTCACTCTGCAGTTTCTTGATTTCTTCTACCGGCATCGTTTCGATTTCCGGCTGAAAATAATTTTGTGCCATGGTATTCACCCATTCCTCTCTCATATTGCAAGTTCGGGAGCTTCCCCTCCCAAAACTTGCTTTGCGAATTTCCTTCGCATTGTAAACCGCTAATATATCTTTATTCTAGTTGCGTCCCAGCATAAACGCTTTCTTGTTCATCTCCAAGAACTTCGGCGGTACACACGCTTCCAAAGACGCCAGCCAAGCTTCCTCGCTGATCTCCGGGAAGTAACGTGATACTCGTCCCATAAGCACGATATTTACCGCTTTTGGACTGCCTGCCTCCATAGCAAGAGACAATGCGTCCATATCATCAATATCCGCTCCGGCAGCTTTCATCTTTTCGATGAGATTCTCCGGATACTCTGCTGCTCCCGTGATAACCGGCATCGGGTCGATTTCCTGATCAGAAACGACAATCTTGCCGCCTTTCTTGAGATAGTTCATGTATCTGGCTGCCTCTAATTTCTCAAAAGAGATAATAACATCTGCTTGTCCTTTGTCAATGATCGGTGAATACACTTTGTCACCATAGCGCACATATGTTACAACGCTTCCTCCGCGCTGACTCATTCCGTGTACCTCAGATACTTTTACATCATAATTTTGACTGAGAAGTACATGTCCTAAAAGCTTGCTGGCAAGCAGAGAACCCTGACCACCTACACCTACGATCATAATATTTTTCGTCATTTTTGCGTCCTCCTATTCCGTAATTGCATCAAATTTGCAAAGCTGTTTACAAACGCCGCAGCCAACGCAAAGTGTGTTGTCGATCTGCGCTTTGCCGCCCTTAATACTAATTGCCGGACAGCCAAGCTTCATGCACATTTTGCAGCCCTTGCATTTGTCTTTATCAACATTCAAAGGAGGTTTTACCTCAACATATTTGAGAAGTGCACATGGGCTTCTGCTGATGATCACAGATGGCTCAGCGGCAGCAAGTTCTTCTTTGACTGCCTTATCACATGCTTCCAGATCGTATGGATCAACAACACGAACGCGGTTAAAGCCCATCGCCTTGCAAAGTGCTTCAAGATTGATCTTACCTGCCGGATCGCCCTTGATGTTGTAACCGGTCGTTGGATTCTGCTGATGACCTGTCATTCCCGTAATGGAATTATCTAAGATAATAACTGTTGAATTGCTCATGTTATAAGCAATGTTAGCAAGTCCGGTCATTCCGGAATGCATGAATGTAGAATCTCCGATCACGGCAACGGTCTTGCCTTCAGATTCTTCGCCACGCGCTTTATTAAATCCATGGATCGAGCTGATGGATGCGCCCATACATGCTGTTACGTCGATTGCTGACAATGGCGCAACTGCTCCTAATGTATAACATCCAATATCACCCATAACGGTACATTTGTTTTTGGATAATGTGTAGAACATTCCTCTATGAGGACAGCCCGCACACATTACCGGCGGTCTGACCGGAATGTTTTCATCCAAAGTCAAGCTTTCCTCTACCGGGATACCCATCTTTTCTGCAACCAGATTTTGTGAAAATTCATCTTCTAATGGGAATACGTCTTTACCTGTCACATCCAGTCCTAATTTCTTACAATGGCTCTCGATAATATCATCCAATTCTTCTATAATGAATAATTTGTCTACTTTTTGTGCAAAATCAAGAATTAATTTTTCAGGAAGCGGGTTGATCAGTCCCAATTTTAGGACACTTGCATTGTCTCCGAACACTTCCTTCACATATTGATACGAAGTTGAAGATGAAGACTCTGTCAAAAGGAAACAAAGAGAAGGTACAGCTTGTACTGGTTATGAGCAGACAGGCAAAACTGTATCTTCTCGACGAGCCCATCGCCGGTGTGGACCCGGCAGCCAGAGATTTTATTCTGTCAACCATTTTGAATAGTTACAATCCGGACGGCACAGTACTGATCTCTACCCATCTGATCGCAGATGTGGAGCGGGTGCTGGATGAAGTCGTATTTTTAAAGGACGGACAGATCGTTCGCCAGGAACAGGTGGATGATATCCGCGAAAAAGAAGGCATGTCCGTAGATGAACTGTTCCGACAGGAATTCCGGGCAGTACCATTTGAGGGAGGTGAGTGGAATGTTAAGTAAGCTGGTGAAATATGATATCAAATCTCTGATCCGTGTGTTTATTCCGGTCTGGATCGTGGCACCGGTCATCGCAGTAATGCTGAGCGCAACCATTCATCTGCTTTCGGTAGCAGACGGACCGCTTATGAATGTATTTTCTGAATATATAGGTCCGATCCTGCTTGGAATCCTTGCAGTCCTTTTTGTGGCAGTGATCGTCGGCATGATGATCATGACACTGATCCTGGTGATCCGCAGATTCTGGAACGGTCTTCTGAAAGAAGAAGGTTATCTGGCATTTACCCTTCCGGTGGAAGTATGGCAGCTCATCGTATCCAAGGTGATCGTGGCGGCCATTGTAAATCTGATCAGTGGTCTGATTGCGGCACTTTCCTGCCTGATCCTGTTCCTTGGCATCTCCAAGGAGATCTTTTACAGTATGGGATATACGTTCAGTGTAATATGGAGATCAATGACAGGAGAGCTTGGTGCTTACACAGGTGTTCTGATCATGCTTGGAATCAATCTGGTGCTGATTTCCAGAAAGCTGCGACTGTCTCCGCTGAAATTCCTGCGCCACGACCTAAGTACTTCAAAAAGAA
>ENA-ORLU01001510-ORLU01001510.1-human-gut-metagenome-genome-assembly--contig:-NODE-1510-length-16900-cov-4.215776_pt1 | contig 16900 bp, 14 predicted proteins | sample MGYA00243009_ERZ508833 | MGnify/ENA primary metagenome ERZ508833 (study PRJEB26277, sample SAMN04329763) | human gut metagenome | biome: human-associated habitat | host: Homo sapiens | place: USA...
GTCTCCATTCGTCTGCAGGCTGCCGGAAAGCTGGTCTATGGCTCCCCGTTCGAGCTGTCGGTGGTCACCCGCCCGGCGGACGCGCAGTATATCGGCGTGGTGCTGGGCGTTAAGGGCGAAGCCAAGGGCTACGTCACTCTCGTGCTCTCCGATAAGCTCCGCACCCTGCTCAAGATGATACCCCTGCCCCGCAAGATGTCCAAGACCCCTGATCAGGTAGAAGAGTTCAATGTCTACGCCTATGTCAAACAGCTCATCGACGGCAACGACGTCAGTGTGCTGCTGGGCGTGGCCGATGAGGTCGTCAAGGTGATGGATACCCTGAAATTCTATATCCCCACCCTGAAAGATATGTCCATGGGCCTGAAGCTCTCCCTCGAGCTCATCCGCCGCTACCTTCCCGAGGGCGCGTTCAGCCGTATCTATCTGGATGAACAGCCCGTGGATTCGGGCAGCTATGTCGCGGGTGCCGTGGCGCTGGAATCCGGCGATTTGAACACCGCCGGTGTGGCCATGTTCAAGATAAAGCCCAAGACCGAGGGCGTCCGCCTCTACTGGGCCGAAGACCTGCCCGCCGGGATGACGCTGGCCGAGGCTGAGGCACACAATGTCGGCGCTCTGCTGGAGTCGGACGGCGTGGTGGTCGATAATGCCAAGGTCACCTGTACTTATAAAAAGAAGGGCCTGTTCAGCAGCAAGTCCACGGAGTTCCCGACGCAGCCGGGTATCTACACCCAGACGGCAACAGTTTCCGGTAACTATTCCTGCGAGAAGATCACACGGACCATCGTCATCAGCTAAAGGGTGCTGTTCTGAAAAAAGTAAAATGAAATGAGAGTGCCGCTGCACGAGGAATCGTGCGGTGGCACTCTTTTTTGCGTGTACACACGAAAACAAATTTTGGAAAAAACACACGCAATCTGTTATGTATACTAGTTTATTTCAAATAAAATTGTGCATGATGTATATATAAGAAAAATATAAACGAAAAGATTGTGGCAAAAACTACAAAAAAGACTTGAAATGTGTCAGAAAAATGTTTATCATAGAGTCACGAAAAAACAAAACAAAAAGGGGGAATGAAGATGCTGGGGATGATGATGGATTTCCTTCGTGATTCTATAGATCCGGTGTTTGCAAAAGGAATGCTTACGATCTATAACTCTACAACATCGGTGATCATGGGGATTGCTGCAGTCGTGGCAATCGCTCAGCTCTTTCAGGAGAATAAGGATTCGGAGAATGATAAGGAGGAAGAGAAGCCTCTGAAGCGGTGTGCAGGAGAACTGTTTTTGGTAGTTGCAATTATCTTTTTTTGTTACGGAGAATACTGCAAGCTTCACTATTACGAGGTGCCAAACATCAATTTCTACGATAGTTATGAAAAGGTGGAAAATGAGATTTCCGCGCCCGGCAGTATAGCGGACATCGTATATGACGAGGCGGCGAACCAAAGAGAAAATGAGGACGTAGAGGAGAGTGATGGGGAATTCAAGGTGTACGGCATCAACTATGTGCCGGGAAGCCTTATTTATCATCGGATTGGGGAAAAGGTGGACATCATTCTCTATGTAACGTGGGACAAGGGTCGGAAACCCATACCGAAAGCTGAAAAGCTGGACTTCGAATTTGATAGAGAGAAGATCCAACCGTGTGCTGAGGACAAATTCAAGATAACCGCATCCCCCTTTTTGTTTTGCTCCAAGGCAAAATACTTGGGTGACAGCAGCGATATGGTGCTGTATAACTACTATGACCTTAGCAAGCATCAGGTAATCATATCGCTTCTGGATGCCGAAACGCGGAAAATTGTACAGATGAAACGAGGGCAGTTATCGAAACCGATGGTGTTTGAAAAATTGCAGCCCGGGATATACTACTATGCGGTAGAAGCGGACGGTTACAGTCCCTATGTTTCACCCTACTCCCTTCAAGTTGTAGCCGGAGGAAAAAAGGACGGATGGGAAGGAGCTTATGTTTCCATGCGGGAGACAAAAGAAGAGTCGGAGGACGAGGAATTCCGGGTGCTCGTATGGGCGGGAGACGATTATCCTCTGCCGAATACAAAGCTGAAAGCCTACATAGAGCACCCAAATGAATTGGAGGAAGAAAAGGAAAATTTCTATAAAATGGCCACAGATGAAAATGGATTTTTGTTTTTTGAAGAGGACCTCATGAACGGAGCAAGGCCGATAGAGAGGAGATACCAACTTTATTGGAACAGGTGGATGCTGCTTAGCTATGAAGATGAATCTCGGGATTCTGCTGTTGAGGTCGAAGTGAAGGATGGCCTCGGAATTGCGAGACTGGCCGAACGCTAAAAAACGAAGGAGCACTGCATTAGCAATGCTCCTTCGTTTTTTAGTTACATCCGGAACCGCCAGCCCCAGCCGCCGCCACAGCAGCAGTTGCAGAGCAGATTGAGCAAAATCATGCTCCAGCACCAGCGCATCAGCCCGCCGGGCTGGGCGTAGGTGGTCTGGGTGCGGTAGGTCTGGCCGGGATTCTGCATCCGGCGCAGGTGCATCTGGTACTCGGTGTTATTGGGGTCCAGCTGAACGGCGCGGCGGGCGTCCTGCAGCGCGTCGATGCTGTTGCCGAGGCCCTGATTGGCCAGCGAGGAGAGGTAGTACCATCGTGCCGAGCGGCTGTTCATGCTGTCCAGCACCCGGCGGGCCTCAGCGTAGCGGCCATTGGCCACAAAGTTGCGGGCCGCCTGCATCTCGGGGCTGTCAGAGCCGGAGTAGCTGGCCCCGCTCTGCTGCTGGTAGCCGCCAAAACCAAATCCGAAACCAAACGGGTCGAACCCGAAGCCGAAATCGCCCTGCTGCCAGCCGTTCTGGCTGTAGCCCTGATCGTATCCCTGCTGGTAGCCGCCCTGATAATAACCCTGCTGGCCGTAGCCGTAACCGCCGCCGGGCTGTCCGCCCATCTGGGGGCCGGTGTCGCCCTTGGTGATGGCGTCGTAAGCTGCCTGCACCTCTTTGAAGTGCTCTTCGGCGGTGGGGTCGTTGGGGTTCAGGTCGGGGTGCCAGCGCTTGCACTTGGCACGGTAGGCTTTCTTTATCTCGTCGTCGGTTGCGCCGCGCTGGATGCCCAGCACCTCATAGGGATCTCTCATGGGTCTACTTCCTCACGTCTCTCAGGCCATGCGCGGCCTTTTCGTTCCATACAATATTACAGTCTACAGGACAGTGCCTGCAAAATCAAGACAAAATCCGCCTTTTGGGCGGAATTGGTTACTTTTTCTGGGTCTCTTTGGCCTGCTTGCAGTTGTATTTGAGCCACACGCCGGAATACAGGATGTTCCGCAGAAGGTCCGCGTCCTCCACGCAGGGCAGACGCTCGAAGCTTCTGGCACACCGGGCCAACAGCAGCTCGAAGATGTCCCGCATCTCTTCCTCGTAGCCGGGCTGACGGCTGAGGGAGCGCAGCGGATTGTATGCGCCCTTTTTCTCGTCCCGTGCTAGGTCATCGTAGGCGTCCAGCAGGTAGATGAATTTGCCCAGATGGAAGCCGATGCTCCGCAACTCCGGCGACCAGTGGTCCTGCTTGTAGTCGAACAGCTCGGCCATCAGTTCGCCGAAGCAGCCCGACACAGCGTCAAGGTCCTCGCTGCCGTCGGCTTCCAGCTGAGTCAGCCGGTCGAGGCAGGTGCGGATGGCATTGCACTGTCGGGGCCAGCGCTGTGCGGCGGTCTGAGCAGGGGAGTCCAGCAGCTTTTCGAAGCCGAGGCCCAGCAGGCTGTGGTCGTCGTTCCATTTATCGGCGGCGTTGTAGTAGTGGAGCGCCACGCTCATATCGGCGCAGTAGTCGGTGGGGCCGCTGTGCCGCCAATTTATCTTCCGGATGGGGTGGATGGGGCAGCGGCCACTGCCGGTGACGCACTCGCTCTCACCCTCGTAGAGGCTGGAAAGCAGCAGATCCAAGAACGTCAAATCGTAACTCAGCGTCAGACGGCCCCGCAGGCCGTGGAGCGCACCGATGCGGCGGCAGAGGCCGCAGTAGGCCGTGCGGTAGCGGGCCTTGGCCTCGTCGTCCAGCGCGGCCTGATTCGGGATGACATATCCAAACATACGTTAGCTCTTCTTGATGAACTGGGTGCCGCAGCGGGGGCAGGAGATCTGGATGCGGCCCCGGCCCCGGGGAACGCGCAGCTTCTGGCGGCACTGGGGGCAGCGGTAATAGTGGTAGAGCCTGCGGTTGTCCCACTGGTCCTTCAGGCCGCTGAACTTATTGCGGATGCGGTCCTTCACGGCGTAGTATTTATAATTTTCTTCGGTGCGCTTGGAGATGTTGCGGCTGAACATCCGGTAGTAGCAGAAGCCCAGCAGCACCACGCCGACATACAGCAGCAGAGGAAGCCGGGTGAGGATATAGGCCAGCACCAGCACAAGGGATGCGATGTTCAAAAACTGGTTCAGGCCGTCGGTGCCGTAGCGGCCGATCATGAACTGGCGGATCTTTTCTTTCATAAACGTCCTTCCTCATAAAAGAGGGGCGGGTGCGCCGCCCCTTCTGTATTTTTCTGCTCTCAGGATACCATGCAACCATGAGAAAATTTTGAACAGAGTGCAAACCTATCGTAAAGAGACGAGATTTAACCCCTCTCCTCCTCCCGGCGGCGGATGGTAAGGGAGGCTTCGGTGTCCAGCGCACCTTCCATCCGGCAGCGCAGCCGGGCCGGGCCGGCCTCGCCGGTGGTGGCAAGATAGGTGCCTGCCATGCCGCCCCGCAGGGGCACGACGCTGGGGCCGAGGATGCGCAGCGGCCCCTCCACGCTCAACTGGACGGCCTCGCCGCAGTAGGGCAGCAGGTTGCCGTTCTGGTCGATGGCCCGGAGGCTGACGGCGGCGCAGTCCCATGTGGGGCCGTCGGTGAGGATGGGGTTGTGGACGGTGCATTCCAGCCGGACGCTCTGCACCGGCTCCTTCACGACGGTGCGGACGGCCCGGCCATGCCACACGGCCTCGAAGCGGTAAACGGCGGCGGGGCTGCCCAGCACACCGATATATTTGTAGTAAAGCTGCACCAGCTCGTTCCAGCTCAGGCGCAGTGAGTACATCCGCGCCCGGGACATGGGCGAAAGCTCCATAGAGTCCCGGCGCATCTCATTGAGGATGGCGGCTACCTGCGGCGCGGCAGTGCGGTCGATGCCCTCGTATTTTTCAAGCAGCAGGCCCACGAAATCGTGTATCTCGATGGGCGGGTGGGGCAGAGCCGCAAAACGGCCCCGGCGGTCGGGGGTGAACTCGGCTACGAAGTCGTTGTCCCGGTAGAGCCGCAGGCTCTCGGCGTTGGTGAACGCCCAGCACGCCCCCGCAAAGCCGCCCGGATGGTCGCCCAGCGCCATGCTGGATGAAATTTCGAGCACGATGTCAGAAGGGGAGCGGGGCGTCTTCTGGCTGGCGTAGACGGCGGCAGAAAGCTTCGGGTTGCGGAACATGTCCATCACACCCTGATAGCTGATGCGGTCGCCGCTGCCGAATTCGCGGTGGGTGTTGTAGTCGGTCATGCACCAGCCGAAGCTGCCCGCCACGCCCTGCTGAGCGATGGTGTCGTTGAGGACGGCGGCGTAGCGCAGGGCCTGCGCCAGGCGGTGGGGCTCGTCGTCGAAGGGCTTGGCCGGGAACTGGGCGCCCTCGAACTCGCTGATGAGATAGCCTTTCCGGGTGTCGGGGGTGACGGCGGTGCGGGCCTCGCACCCGACGCCGCGCCCGTGGTAGGAGTAGTCGGCATAGGCGTAAACATCTTCCAGAAGCTGGCTGCGGCGGGTGCTGCGGGTACCAGCCGTGGGGCGGGTGGGGTCGAGGCGGCGCACCGTCTCGTTGGTGCGCTTATAAAAGCTCTCGTCGTCGGCGCTGCCGCTGACCCGCACGCCCCACAAAAAGATGCTGGGGTGGCTGCGGCACTGGCAGACCATCTCGCGGCAGTTCTGCAGAGCCTGCGCTTTCCAGATGTCGTCGCCAACGTGCTGCCAGCCGGGCATCTCCACAAAGACCAAAAGGCCCAGCTCGTCGCAGGCATCGAGGAAGGCGGGGCTGGGGGGAGTGGTGAGGCGCACGGCGTTGCAGCCCAGCTGCTTTTTCAGGAGCTGAGCGTCCAGCCGCTGGATGCTGTCGGGCATGGCATAGCCCTGATAGGCGTAGCTCTGGCGGCGGTTGAGGCCCCGCAGCTCCACCCGCTGGCCGTTGAGGTAGAGCCCGCCTGCCACGAACTGCAGAGTACGGAAGCCGAACCGGCAGCTTTTCTCGTCCAGGACCCGGTCGGGCAGACCGCCGGTGCCGGGCCGGATGAGCCGGACGGTCAGGGTGTAGAGGGTGGGGTGCTCGATGCTCCACGGATGGACGCTGTTCAGTGCGCCGGTGATGGGCAGCGACAGCTCGCCGGGGTAGAACGCCCGGCTGCCCGAGGGGCTGCGTATCTCGGCCTGTAACGTGCAGCCGACGGTCTCGCCCACGGTGGCCGTGTAGATGCGGAAATCGCCCTCGGCCTTCGTCTCGATGAAGATGTCCCGCAGATAGGCGGGCTCTTTCACGTCGAGGCAGACGGCGCGGCAGATGCCGCCGTAGGTCAGAAAGTCCATCTGCCCGCCGAAGGGCGGGATGTTCAAATCTTCGCGGCTGTCGCAGCGGACAGCCACCACGTTCTTCTGACCCAGATGGAGAGCACTGGTCAAATCGACGGTAAAAGCGGTGTAGCCGCAGCTGTGGTGGAACACCCGCCGCCCGTTGCAGAACACCGTGGCGTCATGGGCCACGGCTCCGAAGGTGAGCAGGACGGTGCGGCCCTCCCATTCTTTGGGCGCAAAAAACTCCCGCCGGTAGCCCGAAAGCTTCTGGTAGTCGTTCTCGTTGCAGTAATTGTAGGGCAGGGTCTTGACCGTGTGGGGCAGGCGCACCGGCTCAAGGGTCAGCTCCGGGCATTCCGGCCGCACGATGGCGGGGTCAAAGACCGGGGTGAAGAGCCAGCCGTCGTTCCAATCGTAGTGTTCCATGGCAAATGTTCTCCGTGGCAAAGAATACTTTAGCTCTTATGCTACCACAAAGTTATGAACGAAAAAAGAATCCGCGCCGGATTTTATCGGTTTCTGAATAAAATTTCAGAAAGAAGGGGCCGCGTTCCCGCCGGGAACGCGGCCCCTTGGAGAAAACCTCTCCGTCAGGCTTTGACTGAGAGGTTTAACGAATAAAGTTGGTCATGGGTCTGCGGGGATTCTCCGGGTGCTGGATGCCCGCGGCTTTGCCGGCCTCGATGCACCGGAGCAGCCAGGCCATGTTGCGGCCCAGCTCCTGCATGACGGCGCAGCCCTCGGCGTCCTGCAGTACCTGCTCGGGGTTCGAGCCGTGGACCATGGGCCAGTAGGAGCCGCTCACCAGCGGCATATGGAAGAACTCGGGGTATTTCACCAGCTGATCGAGGGCGCTGGTGGTGCCGGCGCGGCGGGCCGAGCAGCAGATGGCAGCGGGCTTGTAGGCCAGATACCTGCCGCCCGCGTAGGCGAGACGGTCCATGAAGCTGGTCATGTTGCCGGAGGCGGAAGCGTAATGCACCGGCGTGCCGAAGACGAAGGCGTCGGCAGTCTTGGCTTTCTCGATGGCCTCGTTGACCACGCCGCCGAAGACGCAGCCCTTGCCGGCAGCACAGCCGCCGCAGCCGATGCAGCCGCCCACGGGCTTTGTGCCGACGTTCAGGATCTCCGTCTCGATGCCGGCGGCGTTCAGCTCCCCGGCGATGAGGCTCAGTGCGGTATAGGTGCAGCCCTTCTCGTGGGGGCTGCCGTTGATGAGCAGGACTTTCATGATAAATACTCTCCTTTTGTACGCCCGAAAAAGCGGCGTTCTGGTATGATTTTAGCACATTCATGACCGTAACGCAACGAATCATGACACTGCCCTTGACAAAGACCGGCGGTATGACGATAATATGAAGTTACGATAACAGGAAAGACCCGAAGGAGGCCAAAACCATGCGAGTCATTGCAGGAGAAGCCCGCGGCAGACGGCTGGAAGCGCTGCCCGGCACGGATATTACCCGCCCCACCCTCGATCAGGTGAAGGAGGCGATGTTCAGCATCGTCCAGTTCGACCTGCCCGGAGCCCGTGTGCTGGACCTGTACGCAGGCAGCGGCCAGCTGGGCATTGAGGCTCTGAGCCGGGGCGCTGCCCGGTGCGTGTTCCTGGACGAGAACCGGGAGGCCGTGAACATCGTGATGAAGAACTGCAAGAACTGCGGCGTCTTCGACCGCAGCCGCGTCAACATCGGCGAAGCGGCCCGCTTCCTCTCGGCCTGCCGGGAGCAGTTCGATCTGGTGCTGCTGGACCCGCCCTTCCACAACGGCACGCTGGAAAATATCCTCCCCATCGTGGATAAGTGCGTCGCCCCCGGCGGCATCGTCATCTGCGAGAGCGAGACGAAACTCGTCCTCCCCGCCGAAGTGGGCGGTTTACAGCTGAAGAAGCAGTATAAGTACGGCAAAGTCCTGCTCTGGAAATATGTGAGACCCATGGCAGACGCCGCAGAGGAAGAAGGAGAAGCGTGATGAACGTCAACGAGCTTTTGGATACCATCGAAGACCTGCTGGAAGAGAGCACCGGAATGCCCCTTTCGGGCGGCAAGCGCATCGTGGATGTGGAACAAATTCGGGACTATCTCGATGACATCCGCGCAAACCTCCCCGTGGAGCTGCGTCAGGCCCAGTCCATCGTCGGCGACCGCGCCCAGCTCATCGAGTCGGCCAACGCGCAGGCACAGGCCATCGTCAAGAAGGCAGAAGAGCGCGCCCGCATCCTCGTGAGCGAGGCCGAGATCGTCCGCGCCGCCCAGCAGCGTGCGTCCGAGATCGTCTCCGCTGCCCAGACCGAGGCCCGCACCGTCCGCCAGACGGTCACGGATTACTGCGATAATATGCTGAAAACCACCGAGGAGACGATGTCTGAGAACGCCGCCCAGGTGAAAAACGTCCGCGCGAACCTGCGCCAGACCCCCCGCCGCGGCGTGTGATGAGCCGCTCCTGACCTGAATACAGTCCCCTGCGAGTAAAAATGACGATTCGCAGGGGCTTTTTTTGTAACATTTTGTAGGAAAAAAGCGCAGGAAAAAACTTGCATTCAGCGTTTCGATTTGCTAAAATAAAATAGAGTCGTCAGGTATCATGACAGAGCAAAAAACGGGACAAACTCCCCGGGAGATGTCCGGCGTATCGGACGGCTCGGAACACGAAACGAAAGGAGGCTGGGCGCGATGACTCAGACAGAAGATTTGGCACAGTTCGACCCGGCCTCGTTTGAGCATATCCCCGTGCTTCTGAACGAGTGCCTCGATGGACTGAACATCGACCCGGCAGGCACTTATCTCGACGGCACGGCAGGCGGCGCGGGACACTCCCGCCAGATCGCCCTCCGGCTGGACGGCGCAAAAGGCGGGCGGCTCGTCTCCCTCGACCAGGACCCCGATGCGGTGCAGACCGCCAGGGCACGGCTGGCCGGGCTCCCGGCCACGGTGGTGCAGATAAACTTCCGCTACGCCGGACAAGCCCTCGAGAGCCTCGGCATCGAGAAGATAAACGGTGCGCTGCTGGACCTCGGCGTTTCCAGCCATCAGCTGGACGACGCGGCCCGGGGCTTTTCGTACCGGGCAGACGCCCCGCTGGATATGCGGATGAGCCAGCAGGGCGAGACGGCGGCAGACCTCGTGAACACCGCCAGCCGGGAAGAGATCTCCCGCATCCTGCGGGACTACGGCGAAGAGCCCTATGCGTGGCAGATCGCCGGCCACATCGTGGAGGCCCGCGAGACGGCCCCCATCGAGACGACTTTGCAGCTGGCCGACATCGTGGCCAGCGCCATGCCGCCTGCGGAGCGGCGCAAGAACAAGAATCCTTCGCGGCGCACGTTTCAGGCGCTGCGTATCGCGGTCAACCACGAGCTGGACGCTCTGGAGGAAGGTCTGGATACCATTTTCGACCACCTTGCCCCGGGCGGAAGGCTGTGTGTGATCACCTTCCATTCGCTGGAAGACCGGCTGGTGAAAAACAAGTTCCGCCGCTGGTCCACCGCCTGCACCTGCCCGCCGGAGTTCCCGGTCTGCGTCTGCGGCGGCAAGGCGAAGGCAAAGCTCATTACCCGGAAGCCCATCGAGGCCGACAAGCAGGAACTGGAGGAGAACCGGCGCAGCCGTTCTGCTCATCTGCGCGTTTTGGAGAAACTCTGAGCCGGATAAGACGCCGCTCAGTGTAAGAGGAGGAGATCAACTATGGGTCAGCCAGCTTATGATATGTCGTCTGAGGTGCGTCGCAGAAAAGCGCCTCAGACCCAGCGCAAGGTCGCACTGCGGGTGGAAAAGGGCGGCAAACGCCGTCTCAGCCCGTTCCAGGCGGCCATGCAGCACGCACTTCAACTGATCTCGATGGCGCTGCTGGCAGGCTTTGCGGTAAGCCTGCTGTGGAGCGAGGCCCAGCTGGTGGAGGTCAACGACCAGATCCAGAAGGCCAAAGCGGAACTTGTGAGCGAGCAGAGCCAGTACACCTACTATAACAGTGTCCTCAACAGCAAGACCAATATCACCAGCGTGGAAGAAGTGGCCGGGCGGCTGGGCCTCATGAAGATGGACCAGAGCCAGCTCACCTACATCCGCCTCGACAGCGACAGCGTACTGGTGCGCAGGGAGTCGGCTGTCCACCAGTGGACGGATTTCCTGCACGACGGTGCCATGACCATTCTGGCTTCCGTCCGCAGCGTAAAATAAGCAAACAGACAGAAAAGCGTGCGGCAGCGCACGCTTTTCTGGTTTCTGCAGGAGAATACCATGCAAAACAAGCCCTCCAACGACCAGCATAAGAGCATCTACTACCGCCTCCGCCGCAGCGACCCGCACGAGCGCCTCAGTGCGCGGCTGCGGCATTTCAGCTTCGGCGCGGCGGTATTTTTTGTAGTGGCGGCTGCGGGCATCGTCACCCACAGCCTGTATAACATCCAGATAAAACAGGGCGCGACCTTCCGCCAGTATGCGGCCCAGCAGCAGCTGCTGGACAGCACCATCCAGGCCACCCGCGGCGAGATCTACGATGCCTCCGGCATCACGCTGGCGTCCACCAGCGTAGTATGGACCATCTGGGCCGACCCCAGCTACAGCACGGCCCTCTTCACCAGCCAGACCGTCGAGGAGACGGGTGAGGCTGTCAAGACCGTGGACGAGACGACGCTGGCCGATGTGAGCCGCCAGCTCACCCTGCGGCTGCTCTCCGGCGACGGCGAGAGTCTGGACAGCGTAGATACCTCCTCGGCGGAATATCAGACCCAGTACCAGACCGTCCACGACGCGCTGGCCAAGAACGGCTCGTCCTATCAGGTGCTGGCCACCAAGGTGAACAATGCCGTCAAGCTCTCCATCGAGAAATACATCAGCGAATATAATAAAAATCACGCCAAAGCCAAGACTCTGGAAGACGGCACCGTCATCAAGAAGGGCCGTGTCTCTGTCTCTTCGTCCAAGAGTTTCCAGCGCGATTACCCCTACGGCGCGTTCGCCGCATCGGTGCTGGGCTTCTGCAACGGCGACGGCGAGGGCTTCTACGGCCTCGAAAAATCCTACAATGACACCCTCGCGGGCGTCAATGGCCGCACGATCACCCTCCGCAATGCCTACGGCAACGCCATCGCCGACGCCAACGCCACCACTTACGCCGCCAAGGACGGCTCCAATCTGGTGCTGTCGCTGGACGTCAATGTGCAGGAGGTCGTGGAGCGCTACCTCAACGAGGCCATCTACGCCAACACGGTCGAGAACCGCGGCGCAGCCATCGTCATGAACGTCAAGACCGGTGCCATCCTTGCCATGGCCTCGAAGCCTGACTTCGACCCCAACGCTCCGCTGGATTTTAGCGAGAACCTGGCCTATCTGAATGAGCAGGTGAACGCAGAACCGGAGATTTACACCATCTACAAGAAAGACGCCAACGGCAACTATCTCCGGGACGAGCAAGGCAAGAAGATACCGGAAGAAGACCCTGACTACACCGGAACCTACCGCGACATCCAGTGGAAGAACAAGACCATCACCGAGCTGTACTACCCCGGAAGCGTCTTCAAGGTCATCACGGCCGCGATGGGTGTGGACTCGGGCAAGGCCACCTATTACACCACCTTCAACTGCTCCGGTGCCTACGGCGTGGCAAAAGAGACGTACCACTGCGCCGGTAAGAAGGCCCACGGCGTCCAGAACCTCGCCGAGGCCCTCCGGAACAGCTGCAACATCTACTTCATCCAGCTGGGTCAGCGGCTGGGTTCCAGCGCCTTCTACGACTACTTCGACGCTTTCGGCTTCACCGAGCGCACCGGCGTGGACCTGCCCAACGAGACGGGCATGATGAAGTATTACACCAAGAGCCAGCTGGGCGAGGTCGAGCTTTCGTCTTCGTCCTTCGGTCAGGCAATGGCTGTGACCCCGTTGCAGGTCTGCACCGCCGTCTCGGCAGCCGTCAACGGCGGCTACCTCGTCACCCCTCATGTGGTGGATAAGATAACCGACCAGAACGGCAACGTCGTCGAGGAGATCGGCGCGAACGTCCGCCGCCAGGTCATCAGCAAGAGCGCCAGCGAGACCATCCGGCAGATCATGGAATACGAGGTGGGCGACGGCACCACCACCGGCGGCGGTTCCAACGCCTACGTCGCGGGCTACCGCATCGGCGGCAAGTCCGGTACGTCCGAGCAGCTGAACATGGAGCGCCGCGCCGACGGCGACTACAAGAAGGTCGCCTCCTTTGCCGCCGTCCTGCCCGCTAACGACCCCGAAATTCTGGTCTACGTCATGCTGGACGACCCCAACAACGCCCACACCGACTATTCGTCCATTCTGGCTGCGCCTGTGGTCGGCAACATCATCAGTGAGATAGCCCCCTATCTGGGCATTGCCACCGACGGCATCGACCGCAGCCAGAATACCGTCAAGGTGCCGAACCTCGTGGGCAAGGAGTGGAGCAATGCGCAGGTCTCCCTGAATACCAAGGGCCTCAAGCATCAGCTCGTGGAGAGCGAGAGCGACCAGACCGCCGCCGTCGTCACCTACCAGTACCCCCACGCGGGCGCAACAGTGGCCAGCGGCACCACCATCTATCTTTACACCGATACCTACTCCGGCAGCCACACGGAAGTGCCGGACGTCAGCGGTAAGAGTGCCGACTTTGCCCGCCAGATGCTGACCGCCGCCGGCCTGAACTGTCAGGTGGCGGGCGATAGCGCCGGTACCGTGCAGAGCCAGAGCGAGGCCGCCGGCTCCAGCGTCCAGAAGGGCACCGTCGTCACCATCACTTGCGGATAAGGAGATTTATTATGGAAAAAATCGCAGCAGACCTGCTTTTGAAAGGCCTTGCCCCCGAGGGCTTCGCCGACAGCCAGCCCATCGGCCTCGTGACCACCGACAGCCGCGAGGTCTGCCCCGGCTGCATCTTTGTGGCTTTCCCCGGTGAGCGCTTCGACGGCCACGATTTCGCGGCCAAGGCGCTGGAAGAGGGCGCGGCCTACGTCGTCCTCAACCATCCGGTGGAGGGCGTCCCGGCTGAACGGGCGGTTATCAGCCCCGACAGCTACCACGCCATGATGGTCATGGGCGCAAATTACCGCAGCCAGTTCCACCCGAAGGTGGTGGGCGTCACCGGCAGCAGATGACCTACCCCCCCATCGCGGGCTTTGGCAATACCATCAAGACCGAGGGCAACCAGAACAATGAGCTGGGCCTGCCCCGCACCATGTTCCGCATCGGCAGGGATACGGAGTACGCTGTCGTCGAGATGGGCATGAGCCACGCCGGTGAGATCGAGCGTCTGGCAAAGTGCGCCCGCCCCGATGTGGGCATCATCACCTGCATCGGCGTGTCCCACATCGGCAATCTGGGCAGTCAGGAGAACATCTGCAAGGCGAAGCTGGAAATCTGCGCCGGCCTTGCCGAGGGTTCGCCCCTCGTGCTCAACGGCGACGACCCCTTCCTGCGCAAAGCCGCTCTGCCCACCCATGTCCGGCCCGTGTGGTTCAGCCTCGGCGACGAGAACGCCGACGTCTGCGCCCTCGATGTCCGGCAGGAGGGCGACGGCATGGCCTTCACCCTCTGCGATAAGGCCGCAGGCCGCTATGCAGTGACCATCCCGGCCATGGGCCGCCACAACGTGGCGAACGCGCTGGCTGCTTACGCCGCCGCCACCCGTCTGGGCCTCGCGCCCGAGGGCGTCATCGCGGGTCTGGCCGATTTCGAGCAGACCGGTATGCGCCAGAAGGTCGTCCACGCAGGCAGCATGGACGTCATCGAGGACTGCTACAACGCCAACCCCGACAGCATGAAGGCTGCGCTGGCGATGTTCAAAGAGTACCCCTGCAAGCGCCGCTTCGCTCTGCTGGGCGATATGCTGGAACTGGGCGGGATGAGCGCGCCCGCCCACGAAGAGCTGGGCCGTCAGGCCGCAGAGGCCGGGCTGACCGCCCTTGTCACCTATGGCCCCGAGGCCGCACGGACGGCAAAGGCCGCAAAGGACGCGGGCCTCGCCGACGTCGTCCACGCCGAGGATTACCAGCAGGCCGCAGACGCTCTGCTGGCCCGGATGGCCCCGGGCGACGCTCTGCTGGTGAAGGCCAGCCGGGGCATGGCACTGGAAAAGGCGCTGGCCCTGTTTTATCCCGTCTGCGCAAAGTAAAATACTTGGAGTATCGTTATTATGATTCGTTTTGCCTTGATCGTCGCCTCAACGCTGGGGTTCGTCCTCACGGCGGCGCTCGGGAATTTGATGACGCCGCTGCTGCGGGCGTTCCGCGTCCAGCAGGAGGAAAATGAGCCGCCCACGATGGGCGGGCTCTGCCTGATGGTGGGGACGCTGGCGGCGGTAGGCGTCGGCTGGACAGCGGCCTGTGTCGCCCAGCCGGAGCTGCTGGGGACCGAGAGCCTGCTGACCACCCGGCTGCTCATCGCCCTCTTCGGGGCGCTCTGCTTCGGGGCCGTGGGCCTTGCGGACGATGTGGCCCGGCTGCGGCATCGGTCGCCGCTGGGGCTGCGCCGCCCGGTGCGGCTGGCGCTGGAAGCGGCCTCCGGCACGCTGGTGCTGGCCCTGCTGGGGCTGAACCACTGCCTGCCCGACGGGCTGGCCCTGCCGGGCGTCGGCTACTGCACCCTCGGGCCGCTGGCCCCGGTGGTCTGGCTGGCGATTTTAGTGGCGCTGGCCGAGAGCGCCCGCACCGCCGACGGCATGGACGGCACGGTCTGCGGCTGCGCCTTCATCGCCATGCTGGGTCTCATGACGGCTATGACCCTCCTGGGCTGGTTCCCGCTGGGCGTCCTCCCGGCGGCGCTGGCCGGGGCATTGATGGCCTTCCTGCTCTGGAATTTCTACCCCGCAAAGCTCCGCCCCGGTGCAGTGGGATGCCAGTTTTTAGCCGGTGCGCTGGGTTGTGTGCCGCTGAGCGTCGGCTGGCCCGGGCTGACGCTCCCGCTGGCTCTGCCCTACTGGCTGGAAGGCGGCATGGTGGCTCTGCAGATCATCGTCTGGAAAGCCTCCGGCGGGCGGCGGCAGCTGTTCGGCACCGCGCCGCTCCACCGCTGGCTGGAAAAGCGGGGCTTTGACCCGGTGAATATCTTTTATATTTTTGGAGTCCTGGCAATGCTGGGCCTTGCGCTGACCTTGCAGGCGGCGCGGGCCAGCTGAGCCGGGACCTGATAAGGAGGGAATGCGGATGGCGACCATCCGGAGAAAAAAGTCTGAGTCCTTTGCCATCTTGTCGAGCCCCGGCCCCTGGCCGCAGGTGCTCATCAACTGGCTGGCGACGCTGGCAGTCATCATCGTGTTCGGACTCATCATGCTGTTCAGTGCCAGCTACACCACGGGCTACCTGCGGATGGGCGACAGCTTCTACTACATCAAGTCGCAGGTGTTCTGTCTGGGTCTGGGCCTCGCGGTCATGCTGCTCTTCTCCCGCATCGACCACCGCTTTCTGCGCAGGATGGTCGGGCCGGGCTATGTCGTCTGCATCGTGATGCTCATCGCGGTGCTGTTCAGTGCGCCCCTCAACGGCTGCCGCCGCTGGCTGCGCATCGGCTTTTCCATTCAGGTATCGGAGATCGCAAAGTTCGAGATGATACTGCTCACGGCCCATCTGGCCGCGAAAGCGCCCCATCTGGAAAAGCTGGACCCCGCCTCCGGGCGGCGCGTCCCGGCAGGCCAGTGGCTCTATCAGCGCATCGTGCGGGAACTCATCGTCCCGCTGCTGCCCCTCATCCCGGTGGTCATCCTGCTCATGCTTGAGCCGCATATGTCCGGCATCGTCCTGACGACGGCCATCTGCGGCACCATCCTGCTGCTGGGCGGCAGCGGCGGCATCATCACCTGGGCGGGCGGCGCGTCCGCTGTGCTGCTGCTCCGCACCGTGCTGGAGCACATCGACTCCATCCCGTACTTACAGAGCCGTCTGGACGGCTGGACCCACGACCTGAGCAAGATGACCGACCAGACCCTGCAGAGCCTCTACGCCATCGGCTCCGGCGGTGTCACCGGCCTCGGCCTCGGCAACAGCATCGAAAAACAGCTCTGGCTTCCCGAGAGCACCAACGACTTCATCTTCAGCGTCGTGTGCGAGGAGCTGGGCTTCGTGGGTGCCGTCATCGTCATCCTGCTCTTCGTGCTCTTCCTCGTGCAGGGGCTGTGGCTGGCCTTCCACGCCGAGAACCGCTACTGCACACTGGTGGGCATCGGCATCATGGCCCAAATTGCGTGGCAGGTGTTCTGCAACATCGCGGTCGTCACCAACACCCTGCCCAACACCGGCATCTCGCTGCCCTTCTTCTCCTCCGGCGGCACCAGCCTCATCCTGCTGCTGGCCGAGATGGGCGTGATGATAAACATCGGCCGGGGCGGCGAGCGCGC
>ENA-ORLU01001514-ORLU01001514.1-human-gut-metagenome-genome-assembly--contig:-NODE-1514-length-16885-cov-4.052891_pt1 | contig 16885 bp, 18 predicted proteins | sample MGYA00243009_ERZ508833 | MGnify/ENA primary metagenome ERZ508833 (study PRJEB26277, sample SAMN04329763) | human gut metagenome | biome: human-associated habitat | host: Homo sapiens | place: USA...
AGGAAAACATCAAACATTTGTTCCTCTTTTTGGTAAAAATTTTGCGCGTCTAACTCATCACTGAAGTAACGAGAATGCGACGCGCAGTTTTCAAAAGCGGTTTTTACTAAAAATACGTCTGCCGTTTTTGGTCATTATTACTATGCATTGATACCTGGTCAAATTTCTTCCGAAAACAGATGATTTCAGGAATCAACTTGTCGGCACACTCCTTTGTAGTATGTTGTCTATCTTCCATTGAAATCTCTCTTCTTTGGTGATACAATGTGCTACAATGCTTATCAAAAGTTACATCATTTTGGGGGACATTTACACTACAAAGGAGAATTTATTTATGTTTCAGGTTTTTGTTGATTCAGCGGCAAATCTGCCTGCTGTTACTGCGAAAAAATACGATATCCATGTCGTTTCTTTCGTCAATCTTGTAAATGGAAAAGAGCTGGTCTGCTTCGACCCGGATCTGTCACCGGAAGAGGAGCTTGCAAAAGGAAAAGAATATTACAATGCCATGCGCACCGGCTGTGAAATCAAGACCGGACTGATCAGCACCGCAAATTTTGCGGATGCGTTCCGCACCGCTCTTGAGGCAGATCAGGATGTCATCTATCTTTCCTTAAGCAAAAACATCAGCGGAACTTATAACTCCGCAAGACTTGCTGCAGAGGAGCTTCTTGAAGAATACGGCGGAAAACGTAAAATCCGCCTCGTCGATTCCCTGAATGCCTCTCTTGCACAGGGCATCCTCGCCATCTATGCCAGCGAGATGCGCGATCGGGGCATGAACGTAGACGAAGCGGCAGATCTTCTGGAAACCTACGTTAGCAAAATGAACGGTGTTTTCACCGTCGGCGATCTGAAATATCTTTCCCGTACCGGAAGAATCAAGGGAAGTGTCGCTGTGGTCGGAAATATGCTGAAAATCAAACCGATTCTGCGTGGAAGTGAAGATGGCTATATTGTTTCCTACAAGAATGTCCGCGGACGCAAGGCCGTTTTAAATGAACTGATTCGTCTTTTCTGTGAAACGATCGAAGAACCGGAAAAGCAGATCGTCGGAATCGCACATGCAGATGCCTATGAGGAATCTCTTTATATGATGGAAGAAATCCAGAAAAGAGTGAAGGTGCGTGAATTTATCAATACTTCTTACGATTACTGCACCGGAAGCCATGTCGGACCGGATACGATCGCTTTGTTCTATCTCGGAAAAGACCGCAGTCTTCTGTAAAAGGAGCAACCAGACTAACCACTGCTGTTCCCCTGTATTTTTCCGAAATTGCTGTAAACAGCGGAGATACTGTTTCTTCTTTCCATGCATAATTCCACCTGTTTTTCCACATACTACCCATACAGCACAAATTATGGAAAGTACATTGCGGAAACAGGAGGGATTTTTCATATGAAAGCGACGGGAATTGTTCGAAGGATTGATGATCTGGGGCGTGTGGTAGTTCCCAAGGAAATCCGACGCACGATGCGGATCCGGGAGGGACAGGCCATGGAAATTTATACCGGACGGGAGGGTGAGATTATCCTGAAGAAATACTCACCGATCGAAGAGCTGGCGGAATGCGCAGCAGGGTTTACAAAATCGATTTCAACGGTGACCGGGTGTCTCGTTTGTGTTTCGGATCAGGAACAGATTGTAGCGGCAAACGGGCCGGAACAGAAAAATTATCTTGGCAAGTCCATCAGCGGCCGGCTGGAGGATGCGATTCTGAACCGGAAAACAGTACTTGCGCGTCCCGGTGAAAAGGCTTATTTTTCAATTTTGGAAAACACAGACAATACTACTCCTCTGCCGGAGCTCATTTTTCCGATTCTCTCCTCCGGTGATGCCATCGGTTCGGTCATTCTCTGCGGCAAAGACAGGGAGTCCCTGCCGGGCGACACGGAAAAAAAGCTCCTCCAGGTAGCGGCAACGTATCTCGGACGGGAAATGGAAAACTAAACAGGGGATTTATCGAAGGCAATTTATCAAAGGCTTTTTGCATCATCCGCACCGGTTATGCAAGAGGCCTTTTCCTGTTATTCTGTAATTCGAGATATTCCAATTTTATCTTGCTATTTACACCTGCATTGTCTACAATAAAAATGACGTGCACGAAAGCCTTCAGCCGATATGCCCGAAGCTTTTCTGTGCTTGCTTTTATAAGCCGGGAAAAATTCCCGGTGTATCCTACATTACACAAGGAGGAATTTCCATTCATGAAATACATTGCAAAGAAATTCGGCTCTCTCCTTCTTACGCTGCTTCTTGTATCCTTTTTATCGTTCTTTGCCTTTTCCGTCATACCCGGAGATGCGGCAAAATCGCAGCTTGGCACGGAGGCGACGCCGGAGCGGATTGAGGCTCTGCAGAAGGAAATGGGGCTGGATCGGCCGGTTTTGGAACGGTACGCTTCGTGGGTAACCGGCTTTTTTCATGGAGATCTCGGCACCTCGTATTCGTACTCGATGCCGGTCGGAGAACTGATCCGCGATAAAGTTCCGATTACCATCGCTATCACCGTTATCGCATTCCTGATGATCCTTGTTGTCTCGATTCCCATCGGCATTTTCACAGCACAGCACGCCGGAGGCCATTTGGACCGGCTGATCATGACGATCAATCAGGTGATCATGTCTGTGCCGGGATTTTTCATCGGTATTCTGATCACGTATCTTTTCGGTCTGATTCTCAAATGGTTTCAGCCGGGCGCCTATGTGCCGATTTCTGAAAATTTTTCCGGTTTTATCGGTTATCTTGTTGCACCGTCTGCCGCCATTGCACTTCCGCGCTGTTCCATGGCTGTCAAAATGCTGCGCAGCTCTGTGCTCTCGCAGCTCGATGCCGACTATGTGCGCACCGCCTATTCCCGCGGAAACAGTACACGCCGTGTTATGTATCACCATGTGCTGAAAAACGCCCTGATTCCGGTACTGACCTTCTGGGGCATGACAATCGCAGATATTGTGGCAAACAGCATTATTCTGGAACAGGTTTTTTCGATTCCGGGCATGGGCAATCTTCTGATCACTTCGATCTCCAACCGCGATTACCCCGTGGTTCAGGGCATCCTTGTACTGATCGCCGCCCTCATTATTATCATCAATTTCGTGGTAGATCTGCTGTATGGCAGAATTGATCCGCGTATCCGCGTAAAAGACTGACGGGAGCTTTCGATCATCAGCTCCCGCGACCGAAAGGTCGTGGGAAGCCGCCCACGACAAAAGAAAGGGTTTTCATTATGAAAAAGAAACGCAATCTCACGCTGATCATCGGAGCTGTTCTCACCGCTTTTATGCTTCTGTTTCTTCTGATCGGCTTTTTCTACACACCGTACGACCCGGATGCAATGAACGGCGCAGCCAAGTTTGCTGCTCCATCTCTGTCGCACCTGTTCGGCTGCGATCACTTTGGACGCGATATTTTCAGCCGCGTCTTAAAAGGAACCGGTACAACCTTCTTCGTCGCTTTCGCTACTCTGCTGCTCGGCGGAACCATTGGTGTTCTTGTCGGTGCGTTCACCGGGTATTTTGGCGGATGGATTGACGAAATCCTGATGCGCATAAACGATGTCATTGTTTCCTTTCCGGGAATCCTGCTGGCGCTGGTATTTATCGCGCTGCTGGGTCCCGGCAAATACAACGTGATCCTTGCACTCGGTATCGTATTCATTCCGAGCTTTGCACGTATCACCAGAAGCGAATTTCTCGCACGCAAAGATATGGACTATGTCAAAAGTGCCCGTCTGATGGGTGTTTCCCATCTTCGGATCATATTTGTACATATCCTGCCAAATACGGTCCCGTCCCTTCTTTCGATGGCAGCAATCGGTTTCAACAACGCCGTTCTCTCCGAGGCCGGCATGAGCTTTCTCGGCATCGGTGTCCAGCCGCCCGATGCCTCGCTTGGACGGATGCTCTCAGAATCCCAGACGTATCTGATGACTGCTCCCTGGGGCTCTGTTTTCCCCGGTCTTGCTGTCATTTTACTGGCACTTGGCGTATCGCTCCTCGGCGACGGATTACAGAAGAAAGGCGGTAACTGATATGGCACTTCTCGATGTACGTGACTTAAAAATTGCATTTTACGATACCACGCCACCGACCGAAGTGGTAAAAGGCATCTCCTTTTCCTTAGAAGAAGGTGAGACGCTTGGCATTGTCGGGGAATCCGGTTCCGGCAAAACGCAGACAGCACTCTCCATTCTGCGCCTTTTAAAGGAAAATTCCGCCGTATCCGGCGGAGAAATTCTCTACGAAGGTTCTTCCGTTGCGCACGCTTCCAGCCAGGATCTGCAGCGCATCCGCGGAAAAGAAATCAGCATGATTTTTCAGGAACCGATGACCTCTTTAAATCCGGTTCTGACCATCGAAGAACAGATTGCAGAGGGACTGCTGATTCATGAGAGCTGCACACCGGCAGAACGTCATGAAAAGGTTCTTGCCATAATGCATGAGGTCGAGCTTCCCGACCCGGAAAAGCTTTGCAAAAAATACCCTCACCAGCTCTCCGGCGGTCAGCGCCAGAGGGTGATGATCGCTGCGGCACTCATTACAGAACCGAAGCTTCTGATTGCAGACGAGCCGACAACAGCTCTTGATGTGACGATTCAGTCGCAGATCTTAAAGCTGCTGAAAAAAATCAATGAACGCCATCACACGGCGATTCTTTTTATCTCACACGACCTCGGCGTCATCCGTTCGCTCTGTGACCGGGTCATCGTCATGAATCATGGGACGATTGTGGAATCCGGCAGTGTAGACGATGTCTTTTTCCACCCGAAGGAAGACTACACCCGCCGCCTGCTCGACGCAATTCCGAACCGACGAACATCGCTGCGAAAGCGAATCAAAATCGCTCCAACAGCTCAATGGCCGACAGGCTCTGACAAAAAAGCTGATCCGCCGGCGGAAAAGGAGGAATAACCCATGGAAGAAATCAGTCCGAACAACATTCTGAAAGTCAGCCATATTTCTGCCTCCTATCAGGAGGGAAAGCAGAGAAAAACGGTGCTTCATGATATCTCTTTCGAGCTTCATGAAAATGAAATTCTCGGTCTCGTCGGAGAGAGCGGATGCGGAAAATCGACACTCTCCAAAGTGATCTTAGGATTTATCCGCCCAGATGAAGGCGAAATAATTTCGCAGGTCGACCATCCGCAGATGATTTTCCAGGATCCGTTTTCTTCCCTGAATCCTGCGAAGAAAATCTCCTGGATTTTAGAGGAGCCGCTTCGGATGCAGAAAGTTCCAAAAGAAGAACGAAAAAAACGGGTTCTTGCGATGGCCGAAAGAGTCGGTCTCTCCGCAGAGCACCTGAAACGCCGCCCGCATGAGCTCTCCGGCGGCCAGCGCCAGAGAGTCAGCATTGCGGCCGCACTGATCCAGGGCTCACGCCTGATCCTTGCCGACGAACCGGTTTCCGCTCTCGATGTGACGATTCAGAAGCAGATCATGGAGCTGATGGTTCAGCTTCAGGAGGAGCTTCAGCTCTCGATTCTCTTTATCTCGCATGACCTCAACGTGATCTATCAGATGTGCGACCGGGTTCTCGTGATGAAAGAAGGCCGGATTGTGGAGAACGCGGAGACGGAAGAACTGTTTGCGCATCCGCAGAATGATTATACAAAGGAGCTTCTGGCGGCATCACCAGAGCTGTAGTTTTATTTCCAGCATTCTCTAAACACCCGAAGTACATTCTTGGAAAAGACCTTCTCTATCTCTTCATCAGTGAAACCGTCGTGGCTCATCACATCTGCGAGATGCTGCATATGCGCGGTGTCCGGCACATCCGTTTCACCGCTGAAACCGTCAAAATCGGTTCCAAGGCCGATGATATCGATACCGCCGACGTTGCGCAGATATTTCATATGGCGTACCATATCCATCGTCGATGCCTTTTTCGCTGCCGGCTCCTCCTCGCGCAGAAACGACGGACAGAAATTGATACCGGTGACGCCGCCACGCTCTGCGAGCTGACGAATCATTTCATCCGAAAGGTTTCTCAGATGGAAGCACGCGCCGCGCGCATTGGAATGGGACGCAATGACCGGACCTCTCGTATGCGCAAAAACGTCGCGGATTCCGGCATCATTTAAGTGTGATAAATCGATCACTATGCCGAGCCGCTCCATCTCCTCGACAAAGGCAATACCGGTCGATGTCAGCCCGTTTTCAAGATCCGGAAGATATGGCTTTCCCTCTTCCTGCGCCGGGTTCGGGAATCCAAGCTCATTCGGAAAATTCCAGGTCAGCGTGGAAATCCGCACACCGAGATCATACAGCGTATGCAGCTTCTCTATGCTTCCCTCGTAGACACCACCCTCTTCGACGGTCATCACCGCACCTATTTTTCCTTCCTTCTGTACCTGCATCAGATCCGCATACGTTTTGATCTGACAAATGCGGTCCGGATACCGTTCCACCTCTGATTTCCAGAGATCAGCCAGCTTTCTCACATGCTCAAACGGTGTTTCGTCTTTCAGTCCCTTCAGGAACGTAAACAAAGAAAAGCACTGGCAGAGGCTGCCGCCCTTTTCCAGCTTATCCAGATTGATCTGAAGATCCGCATCCGCAAGATGCTCCTGTTTTTCCTTCCACTGCAGCGCCGGGATGGTGTCGCAGTGCATATCAATTACCTGAAACATGGCAATAATCCTCTTTTCTGTTTTTTCTCTATTCTATCATACTTCGCTGCATTCCTTCACAAAAACTGGAAGAAAACGTAAAAAACCGCCTGGCTCATGGTAAACCCATAAGGCTAGAGAAAATATATCTTTCCGGAATCGCAAAAAATTGGGGGTCCGCGTTTTTTCTCGAAAAAAACTTGCAAATCTCGTCTGAGATGATATACTTTTTGCATTGTGTTACTTTATGAAAGCACTGATCTTCCAAGAAAGTGCTTCTGCTTATGAAAAAGAAAGAGGTATCTATGCTCCAACTGATTGAAACCATCAACAATGCCGTGAACAATTTTATCTGGGGTGTTCCGGCTATGATCTGCATTTTCGGTGTCGGCCTTTACCTGAGTCTGCGCACCCGTTTTCTCCAGATTCGAAAATTCCCGTATGCGATCCGCACAACGCTCGGAAGAATGTTCCGCAAACGAGATGCTTCCGATGGCGCAATTACACCGTTCCAGGCGGTCTGTACAGCACTTGCCGCCACGGTCGGTACCGGTAATATTGCCGGTGTTGCCGGCGCTATCGCTATCGGCGGACCCGGCGCCGTGTTCTGGATGTGGGTTTCCGCTCTGCTCGGCATGTGTACGAAATTTGCCGAGGTAACACTGGCTGTTTTCTATCACGAGAAAAACGCCAACGGGGAACTCGTCGGCGGACCGATGTATTACATCAAAAACGGTCTCAGCAAAAAATGGCATTTTCTGGCCTATCTTTTCGCTGCTTTCGGTGTACTGACTGTGTTCGGAACCGGAAATGCAACGCAGGTCAACACCATCACAACCGCAGTCAACTCCGCACTGATGAATTACCATGTGATCTCAAAGGACGCGATCCCGACCTCCAACCTGATTCAGGGTATCATCATTGCGGTACTCGTAGCGCTGATCCTGCTCGGCGGTGTCAAACGGATCGCACAGGTAACAGAAAAGCTCGTTCCGTTTATGGCTCTGTTTTATATTGTCCTTGCCATCGGTGTAATTTTACTGAATCTCAACCGGATTCCGTCTGTTTTCGTTTCGATCCTTGAGGGCGCCTTCCGTCCCTCTGCTGTTACAGGCGGTATCGTCGGAAGCATGCTCATGAGTGTGAAAAAAGGTGTGTCCCGCGGTATTTTCTCAAACGAGGCAGGTCTTGGTACCGGTTCGATCGCGCATGCCTGTGCCGACACAAAAAAGCCGGTCAAACAGGGTATGTTCGGTATCTTTGAGGTATTTACTGATACGATCGTGATTTGTACCTTAACTGCACTTGTTATTCTCTGCAGCGGTACTTCCATCACCTACGGACAGGCTGCCGGCGCAGAGCTGACCATCAGCGGTTTTACCCTTACATACGGAAACTGGGTTTCGCTGCTCACCGCGTTCGCGATGTGTTGCTTCGCCTTTTCCACGATTCTCGGATGGGGACTTTACGGTGCACGCTGCATCGAGTTTTTGTTCTCCGAAAGAATCACAAAATATTTTATGGCCGCCTATGCGCTGGTTGCCATCCTTGGCGCCACCGCAAACCTCGGCCTGATGTGGAGCATTGCTGAGACCTTCAACGGTCTCATGGCGATCCCAAACCTGATTGCGCTCTTCCTGCTTTCGGGCAAGGTTGTGGAGCTTACAAAGGAATACTTTTCCGGAGAAGGCAAAACCCGGTAAAATTTCTTTTCTCGCGGCGCATTCCCTTCTTCTGTAAGAAAATCATGTAAATTCGCCTTTTCCCTTGACAATCAGGTTGCTACCCCTTACACTGTTAAAAGTTTATAGCTTGGTTTCACCTTCTTCTCGGCAAGCATGTGGGTAGGCCAGCAGCTCGCTGACGGCCTCGATTTCTGGGGCTTTTTGGGATCACTGATCCTTGGTGGAATCATTCTTGGTATTTATACCGGTCTGCTCGGCTACGTCGGTGCAAAAACCGGTCTGTCACTTGATCTTTTGTCCCAGAGAGCCTTTGGCGAAAAAGGTTCCTATCTGCCGTCAGCCATGACCAGTTTTACGCCGATCGGATGGTTTGGTGTCGGCTCCTTCGTTTCCGGCGGAACCGCAACTCCGAACTTCGCACGTTTTGCAAAGAACGGAAAATCTGGTGCCATCACCACGGTTGTGGCTTTCTTTATCGGAAATTCCCTGATGTTTTTCTTCGGTGCTGTTTCCTCGATCTTTGTCGGCGGAAACGATATCTTCGAGGTTATGGTCCGCCTGAACCTGTTCTACCTGGCTGTTCTCGTTCTCGGTCTTAATATCTGGACTACAAACGACAACGCTCTGTATACCGCAGGTCTTGGTCTTGCCAACATCTTCCATCAGAGGAAAAAACCGATGGTTCTCCTTTCCGGTATCATCGGAACGGTTGCCTCCGTATGGCTGTACTACAACTTCTGCGGCTGGCTCAACATTCTGAATTGTACCCTGCCGCCGGTCGGCATGATTCTGGTGCTCGCCTACTTCATGAACAAAGAGGACTTTGAAACCGATCAGCCGAAGCTTAAAACCATAGACTGGTTTGCGGTCGCCGGTGTCATTCTCGGTGCCATTGTTGCGAACCTCTTACACTGGGGCATCGCTTCCATCAACGGCATGGCTGTTGCCGCTGTATGCTACTGTGTCGGACAGGCCGTAAACAAAAGAAAATAACAATAACGCCCTTGGCATGTTTCTCGCTTTCATCCTGGAAACATGTTCAGGGCTTTTTATTTCTTCTGATTCGCGTTATAATGTATGCATAACTCTGCATAGTTATAATTTTCGAAACGAAAGGAAACTGCCCGGATGATCCATTCCACCGTATCTGCTCCCAAAGGAGAAAAAACAAAGTACCGTCTTGCCGAATCTATGAAGGAGTGCATGAAAACAACACCCGTTGAAGAGATCACCGTGCGCCAGATCTGTGAAATCTGTGGTGTTACCCGCCAGACCTTCTACCGCAATTTTCTCGACAAATACGATCTGATCAACTGGTATTTTGATAAATTACTGACAAAATCCTTTGAACATATGGGTCGCGGAACGACCGTTTTTGACAGTCTGGAAAAGAAATTTACCTATATTCAGAAAGAAAAAGCTTTTTTCGCCGCTGCCTTCCGCTACGACAAGCAGAATTCTCTGCGTGAGCACGATTTCGATCTGATTCTCGCGTTCTACGAAAATCTGATTCACGAAAAAAGCGGCAGTCCGGTTTCACCGGAAATGCATTTTCTTCTCGAAATGTACTGTCAGGGTTCCATCACCATGACCGTAAAATGGGTGCTTACCGGCATGGATCTGACACCTTCCGAGTTTGCCGCTCTTCTCGTCCGGGCAATGCCGGAAGACTTAAAAAAACTGTTCCAGAATCTGCAGCTGCTCTCTTAGAGCGTGTGTCAAAGTGGGGCTTGCAGATTGCGGAAATGGTTTTTCAGACACGCTCTGGTTATTTTTCACAAATTTTGTTCTGTTGTTTTTGTCACAATGGCGATTTTTTTTAAAGTGTTACACTTCGCTTCTTCTGTCACTTTCTTTTTCCCTTCCGGATTTGTTAATATAATAACAAGTTCAGCAAAACCATTCATTCATTTTAGAAGGGAGTTTTTCAATCATGGCAAATCGTATTAATTTAAATGCAACCTCTTATCACGGAGCAGGCGCTATTGCCGAGATCGCAAATGAAGCAAAGGCACACGGCTTCAAGAAAGCATTCGTATGCTCTGACCCGGATCTGATTAAATTCAACGTTACTTCCAAAGTAACCGATATTCTGACCGCAAACGGACTCGACTATGAGCTTTACAGCGATATCAAGCCAAACCCGACCATCGAAAACGTAAAACACGGCGTAGAAGCTTTCAAGGCATCCGGCGCTGACTATCTGATCGCCATCGGCGGCGGCTCTTCTATGGATACCTCCAAAGCCATCGGTATCATCATCGCAAACCCGGAGTTTGAGGATGTCAGAAGCCTTGAGGGCACCGCACCGACAAAAAATCCGTGTGTACCGATCATCGCCGTTCCGACTACAGCCGGTACTGCTGCAGAGGTCACCATCAACTACGTTATCACCGACGTAGAAAGAAAACGTAAATTCGTATGCGTTGACCCGCATGATATGCCGATCATCGCAGTTGTTGACCCGGATATGATGTCCTCCATGCCGAAAGGCCTGACCGCTTCCACCGGTATGGACGCTCTGACTCACGCAATCGAAGGCTACACCACAAAAGCTGCATGGGAAATGACTGACATGTTCCATCTGAAAGCCATCGAACTCATCTCCAAATCTCTGCGCGGTGCTGTCGCAAACACCAAAGAGGGACGCGAAGGAATGGCTCTTGGCCAGTACATCGCAGGTATGGGCTTCTCCAACGTAGGTCTTGGAATCGCTCACTCCATGGCACACACCCTTGGTGCTGTTTATGATACCCCACACGGTGTTGCATGTGCCATGATGCTTCCGATCGTTATGGAATACAACCAGGAGTGCACCGGTGAGAAATACCGTGAAATCGCACGTGCCATGGGCGTTGCAGGTGTAGACGAAATGTCTCAGGAAGAGTACAGAAAAGCAGCGATTGATGCTGTTAAGAAGCTGTCCGCAGACGTTGGAATCCCATCTGTTCTCGAGGCAGTCAAAGAAGAAGATCTGCAGTTCCTTGCAGATTCCGCACACGCAGATGCCTGCGCACCGGGCAACCCGAAGGATGCAAGCGTAGAAGATCTGAAGGATCTGTTCCGCAAAATCATGGCGTAACGAACACAATTCGTTTCCCACATGTCAAGCGGATATTCGCAATCCGCTTCGCTACTTGCTCATAACCGAATAACTGCTCCGCAGTTTATCAGAAGGAGCTTGCACTCCTCCTGATACAAACAAGTCCCCACCCACTGCTTATTGCTTTTTACAATTTCTACAGGGGACTTGTTTGATTCGGTTAAATTCTGTATAAGTATTCCTCGATTTCCCAGGCTGAAATTTCTCTTGTATAGCGCAGCCATTCTTTTTTCTTGGCTGCTGCGTATTCTTTACAAAATTCTGTTCCAAGTACTTCTTTGATCCAGTCACTCTGTTCGAAGTAATCAATTGCTTCGTTCAAATTTCCCGGAAGATTTTCAATCTTCATTGTTTTCTGATCTGTTTCGGATAACTCTCTGCTGGAGGACTTAGTCGGATAAATCTTCTTATTGATTCCATCCAGTCCTGCTGCCAGACATACTGCAAATACCAGATACGGATTTGCTGCTGCATCCGGACTTCTCAGTTCGATCCTTGTCTCCATACCTCTGGATCCCGGAATTCTTACCAGTGAATTCTGGTTGTTCTTTGTCCATGTCAGTTCTGTCGGTGCTTCATAGCCCGGAACCAGACGTTTGTAGGAATTTACGATAGGATTGGTGATCAGTGCCATCTCTTTGCTGTGAGCCAGAAGACCTCCTACGAAGTAATAAGCTTCTTCGCTTAATTCCTGTGGATTTCCCGGATTAACGAATACATTTCTTCCATCTTTAAATAAGGAGAAATGAATGTGCATTCCGGAGCCGTTTACTTCTGCCCTTGGTTTCGGCATAAATGTCGCATGAAGTCCATGGCGTTTGGCAATGGTACGGACCGTCATCTTGAATGACATGATCCGATCTGCAATCGTACGGACTTCACCGTATTTGAAATCTACTTCGTGCTGTGCAGGAGCAGTTTCATGGTGAGAAGATTCTACCTCAATCCCCATGTCTTCTAGATTTAATACAATATCACGTCTTGCGTTTTCACCCAGATCCACAGGACTGACATCCAGATATCCGGCCTTCTCATGTGTTACAGTAGTCGGAACTCCGTTATCATCGGTATGAAAAAGGAAAAATTCACATTCCGGATCTACCAGACAGGTGTATCCCTCCTTCTTTGCCTCCCGGGCGGTTTTCTTCAGGATATATCTCGGACTTCTCTCATGAGGGGTTCCGTCCGGACAATAGATATCGCATAACAGTCTGGCAACTTTTCCCTGCTGTGGTCTCCATGGGAGAATTGCAAAAGTGTCAAGATCCGGTCTTAAGTACATATCCGGTTCAGATTCTCCTGCAATTCCTGCGATAAAGGAACCATCTACGATACATCGGTTATCCAGTGCGCGGGGAAGTTCCCGGGCAGTTATGGCGATGTTTTTCAGCGTTCCGAACATATCTGTGAACTGGAGACGGATAAATTCCACGTCTTCCTCCTCAGCCATCTGTAATATTTCTTCTCTGGTATAATTCCCCATTTTCATTCACTCCTTGTCAGCATAGTTTCTGCTGTTTTTGCTTTCTTAATGATTCTTCGATACAGTTTTGTCCTGTCTGGAAGTTTTATAAATTCTTTTTATAATGATATAAAAAATGACGCACTTTCTACAGTTACTTTTCTATAGAAAGAACGCCTTTGTTCATGTAGGCAATTATAGCAACATGACTATTTTTTGTCAACTGCTTATTTTTATAAATAAATCACCGGCTCTTTCCATGTTACTGTGCGCTCCGCTTTCAATAACACGCTTTGCTGCTTACTTATAATCGCTATTTTGAGAATACCGCATCATTTCTCGAAAGAAGATATACGCAGTACTGATTCATACTGATTCCCTCTCTCTGAGAATGTTCTGCCAGTAGTCTATGCAGGCTTCTTGGAATTCTCAGTTTAAACTGTCCGGAATAATCTTCAAGGCTATCCGGCTCATGGATTTCTACTCCTTCTTCTAATGCAGCTTCAAGCCATGCTTTTTTTGCATCCAGGGCATTTGAAATTGCACTTTCCACTGTTTCTCCGCAGGTAATGCAACCAGGGAGATCCGGATACGAAACTACGAATCCTCCTTCGGTTTTATCTTCTACAACTTCCATACGATAGGACATTGACATATAATCATTCAGTGTCTTCATGATTCTTCGCCTCACTTTCTACTATTTCCCTTACCATTTCTACATATACTTTCTTTATCGGCTCATGTTTTGGTATTGTAATGGGCATGCATCCAGACTTTCTAAATGTATAATGACTGCTTCCACTTCTCGGAGCATTCATTTCATATCCATAACTTTCCAATACTTTTCGCAATTCATCAAACCGAAGATCTTTTGATAAATTACATATACGTGTTATCAGTTTATCCCATTTTGACATTCTTATATCTCCTATTTACATTATATGTGGTATCGTATATGGTGTCAATCAATTTTTCTATGCTAAATTTGAAAAGGTTTCCGTATTCTCCGAAAGAGAAATACGCAAAATATAAATTCAAAAATACTGTCTTTTGTGCTTAATCATAAAGGGAAATGGATGAGCCGAATGGTTCAAAAATTATTTTAGATATGTAGATATGCAAATTTAATGTAACAAAAGTATTATTTGCTGTGGATAATAGCAATATGTTCCGACTCAAATTATAAGCGGTTTTGCTTAGAAAATCAATAAGCTTATTGTAAAAAAAACATCTACCATACTCTCATAGATAACAATGACAAAATATAAAATGGAAGTATATATAGTAACCTTTGCAGCCGGTTCTTTGCTGTATATATTATAATACTCTGAATCGGCATCCATATCCAAAGGAGAATACTAAATAATTCAAATTTATACGCTATCCAATAACAGAGCATCGGGAGTAACAACAAGAACATTCCAATAACTGACTTGCATTGTAATTTTTCTTTTAAAGAATATCTGAGCGGAAATCCTTTTTTAACTAAACGTAATTCATTTTGCACATTATAGCTGACAACATTCTGTCCTAATATCAATATAGAAAACAATAATACATACTCAATATATTTTCCCTCTATCTGCGATAATAACATTGTGATTAAAACAATCGCAAAATACTGATACATAATCTGTTTCTTTCTTCTAATAACACTAACCACCTCATAAACCATCAAAAAACGGTAGCGGTTGCCATAATATTTCTTCATCAGTCCCTTCATTTCTCTCTGATTATTTTGGAAAAACACTTCATCCTGTGTTTGCAAGACTGTATCATATTCCCTATTCAAAAAACCATATAACATCTGATTATATTGTTGAAAGAACGGGATAATTGCTTGATAGCTAAAATAAGGATATAAAATGAAATATAATCCGTAAATGATCAATAGTACACTGGCAACAAATACACTTCTATTAAAAAAGCAAATCATTACTACTGCTAACATACATATATTCGTAATATCCCGATATTTATATTGCGTCGATAAAACCGTATGCATATTGACGATTGGGTTACAGATCATAATCACAATAAACTGTCTCAAAACTATTCCCTCCATTGGGAAAGCCCAAAATAAAATCAACGCAACACACAACGTCAGTACCGTGCTTTTTCCTATCTTCTTCACTCGCCAAATATATGTTTTTTCTATTTTCCAAATATAAGTTTCAGGAGAAATACGCATTCTTGGTATTGTTCCAAACAAATTCATAAACAAGAAGCAGAGAATACCATACGGTATAAAAACAGCAATATCCATTCCATGGGTTGTCTGAATCATAGATTGTAATATAAGAATACATGGCACAATAGCAATCAGTATAAGATAAGCACCTATATTTCGTTTGACCATTCTAACTGCAAATTTGAATCTCTGTTTCAAAAGCAACTGATACATACTTTATTCCCCTTCAGATAAAATCTTTGCGATTTTCTCTCTATCAACTTCCTCCGTATTGATTTCTCTAATTTGTCCGTTATGTAACAAAAGACACTTGTCACAAACATTTTGTAAACACTCTATATCATGGCTTGAAATAATGTAAATTCCTTTTTCTTTCTTGTGAAACTCTACCATTACATTTTCTAAAAGTTTCATTTGGACAGGATCAAGCCCTGAGAATGGTTCATCAAAAATAGTAATTTTTTCTTCTTGTATCATTGCACAAGCATTATTTAGTCGTTGCATTGTACCTTTTGAAAGTTCTGACGGAGAATAGTTCTCATACTTTTTTAATCCCAACCCATCTAAAATCCTCTCGATTTTATCAAATGCCTCTTGCTTTTTTATCTTTCTACTCGAAGCAATTAAAAGAAGATTTTCATATATTGTCAGCTCATTAAAAAAACTTGGTTGATCCATTGCATAGGCAACCGGCATATCAAGATAATCAACCTTGTTCATTTTTTCTCCGTCGATAGAAATTACTCCCGTATAATTTTTATCATAATTCGAAAGTATATTCAAAAGGGTAGTCTTTCCAGCTCCATTTCTTCCAACAAGTCCATAAATACAAGCATTTTCAAATGTATAGTTTAAGTCCGAAAAAACAACCGTTTCACCATATTTTTTACTTAAATTTGAAATCTGAATCATAAAATTTCTTTTCCTCTCAAATCCATTTTCGTCAATCCGACTACTAACAATCCCATAAAGACTGCCGTGTTCACAAATAAAAGTACAACAACACTTTTTACCACTCCGAAAGTAAAAAGTATTGAGAAAACTTCTACTGACAATACAATAAAACACATATAATTTGTCAAATACTCTGTTATAATTTCTCCATAATAATTATTCATCTGTAATTTGGCATAGATAAAAGGTTTTAATAAATAACGGATTATAATACAAATAACCGGACAAATAAAAATCCAATTTTTATTCACCAAAGATGTTGCCACACCTTTACTCCATTGTACCGGAATCTCTACCGGCAACTTAGAATAAGACAACGCCCCAATAATATACAAAAAGCTGACTGAATCCAATTTGAAAACAGTTTGATTATCTTTCCAATAATCCTGCAACTCTGTTACATATTGTTCTACCTGTAATTTTTCATAACTAATACTTTCTTCACCCAACATTTTTTCGCACATGCGTTTTGCCTTATTCAAATCAGTAATCTGACTATTTAATATTTCATTCTGCCTCTCAAGCGTTTCCTGCAATGTTACTTTTCCAGATATAATGCTTCGTATATCCTCAATAGAAATTCCTAATGTACGCAGATATGCAATCTTCTTTATATTTTCCACATCATTTTCTGAATAATCTCTATAACCATTACTTTCGTTTCTTGAAGGCTCAATGAGTTTTTCCTTTTCATAAAAACGAACATTAGAACGGGATAAACCTGTTCGTTCTTCTACGTCTTTTATTTTCATGTTATGCACTCCTTTCAAGCAACTCTATTTTATCTTAAGAATAAGCTATAAACAAGGTTTACAGTCAAGCATTTATCCAAAATCTCTTCTCTTTTAGTTATAAATCAATTCAGCATTCACAACC
>ENA-ORLU01001524-ORLU01001524.1-human-gut-metagenome-genome-assembly--contig:-NODE-1524-length-16793-cov-2.928332_pt1 | contig 16793 bp, 16 predicted proteins | sample MGYA00243009_ERZ508833 | MGnify/ENA primary metagenome ERZ508833 (study PRJEB26277, sample SAMN04329763) | human gut metagenome | biome: human-associated habitat | host: Homo sapiens | place: USA...
AGTACCGGCGTTTTCAAAGTACCTGACTTTTGATATATTGGCTATTCCGCCCGCTGGGTGTCTACTCGTTTAGGTATGCGTTTATTTTTTAATTTACTTAGCCTCACAAGTAATAACCCTCATACCTGAAATTAACATTGCAATTATTTCAACCGCTGTAATTGTATTATATCTGTTATCTTTATTTCTATATTTTCTGTATTATAATTTCATTTTATGACCACCTAATCTACACAATCTATATACTGTAAACTATTATCGCCAGCAATTAACTATCCCCTTCAGCCTAGAATGTCAGAACTCAATCCATACAGAATATATTCTATAATCTATATTCCCACGACTACACCTATACCCGCAGCGGCGCGCGGCGTACGCACCTGAACGAATATTTCCCGATCGGCCGCAACCCGCTCAACGCGGCGGCGATCTGCCAGTTCGGACTCGATTCGGACGAGAATCCCGCCGTCGAGAACTGCGCCTTCGAACTGAAGGCCCCCGACGGAAAGGACTACCTTTTCCTGAATATGGAGTTCGCGCCCCGCGATACGGTGATGAAGTGGGCGCAGCAGGTGGCGGGGCTGGAGGAGTACGCCGATCACCGGATCGTGCTGATGACCCACGCTTACCTCGATGCCAAGGACCAGCGGCTTTCCGGCCCCTGCAAGGTGACGAGCTACGAACCGCTGGTGCGCAACGGCAGGATCGTGAAGATCAAGGGACTGCCGCTTCCCGACGCCAGCAACGGCGAGGAGCTCTGGCAGAAACTGGTCCGCCCGGCTTCCAACATCGAACTGGTGGTCTGCGGCCACATTTCGGGAAGCGGGTTCCGCACCGACAGAAACAGCGCCGGAAAAGACGTACACCAGATGCTCTTCGACGCGCAGTCGATGGGCGGCGGTTACGAGGGTAACGGCGGCGACGGCTGGATACGCATTCTGGAGTTCATGCCCGACGGCGTGACGGTGAAGGCGACGACTTTCTCGCCCCTGTTCGCCATTTCGCCCACTACGCGGCAGTTCGCTTGGATGCGCGACGCGAAGAACGAATTTACGTTCCGCTTCAGCAAATAAGACCCGGGTACGGGATCGTACCCAATTTAAAATAGTTTCAGTTATGGAATTTCTGACAAACGACAAACTCACGATCGTGGGCGCGGCCGGTATGATCGGCTCGAACATGGCCCAGACGGCGCTGATGATGCGCCTTACGCCGAACATCTGCCTGTATGACCCGTACGCTCCCGCGCTCGAAGGCGTGGCCGAGGAGCTTTATCACTGCGCGTTCGAAGGGGTGAACATCCCTTGGACGAGCGATATCAAGGAGGATCTTACGGGCGCTTCGTATGTCGTTTCGTCGGGCGGCGCGGCGCGCAAGGCGGGCATGACGCGCGAAGACCTGCTGAAAGGCAATACCGAGATCGCCGCGCAGCCTGCCGATAAGCTTACCGATCTTTGCCGAATTCTCCTCATCAAGATTTCCCGTCGGTTCGTCTGCCAGGATCAGGGGAGGGGCATTCAATAAAGCCCGGGCCAGTACGATACGTTGCTGTTCTCCGCCGGATAGCTGATGGGGCATCTTGGCTTGTTTGTCACTCATACCGACTTTCGTGAGTACGGTTTCAATCCGTTCCCTGATGGCTTTTTTATTTTTCCAGCCGGTAGCTTTCAAGACGAATTCCAGATTTTCATATACATTCCGGTCGATCAATAATTTGAAATCCTGAAAGACAATACCGCATTTCCGGCGTAGCAAGGGGATCTGTGATTTTTTGATTTTTTTTAATTGAAAACCGGCCACTTCAGCTTTCCCATATTCCAATGGCAATTCTGCATATAAAGTTTTCAGGAAGGAACTTTTCCCACTGCCTACTTTACCGATCAAATAGACAAATTCACCGCTTGCGATATCGATATTGACATTTTTGAGTATGGTGTTTTTTTGTTGGCGGATTACTCCCCCCTCCATTTTAATAATACTTTCTGCCATCTTACTGAAATACTAGGTTCAAATTTGAATATGTGTTCTAAGCCCTACTCCGTTTTTAAGTTCTTTAATCCTGCAATAGTCGCTTCCGGATCTTCGGATTTGAATACAAAACTTCCGGCAACTAACGCATCTGCCCCGGCAGTAACCAATTCCCGTCCGGTTTCGAAATTTACTCCTCCGTCGATTTCGATCAGGGTATGGCTATGGGTAGCCTGGATGAGTGCCTTGAGCTTTTTCACCTTTTCGAGCGAATGTTCGATAAATGATTGCCCTCCGAAACCGGGATTCACGCTCATGATCAGCACCACATCGATATCCTGTATAATGTCTTCGAGCAGGCTGACAGGAGTGTGGGGATTTAAAGCGACTCCGGCTTTCATACCCGAAGCTTTGATTTGTTGGAGCGTACGGTGCAAATGGGTAGACGCTTCCAGGTGAACGGTCAGGATGTCGGCTCCGGCTTTGTGAAATGCTTCGATATATCTTTCGGGTTGTACGATCATCAAATGAACATCGAGCGGTTTACGGGCTATTTTCTTGATTTGAGATACAACAGGTAAACCATAGGATATATTGGGCACGAATACGCCGTCCATGATGTCGAGATGAATCCAGTCGGCTTTACTCCGATCGACCATTTCCACGTCTTTGCCCAGGTTCATAAAATCGGCGGCTAAAAGCGAAGGAGAAACTATTACGCTCATATGCTTTGTTTTTTATGGTTTATTTTATTCGGCCTTCTGATTTTCGTCTTCGTACCAACTTGCATACATCGAGTAAGCATTCACAATTCTTTCAACTTCTCCTTTCAATAACTCTTCCCCCAATTGTTTCATTTTTTTGGCCGGTGTCCCGGCATATACCCAGCCTGATTCCACTACAGTACCTTTAGTGACTACACTGCCTGCCGCTACGATCGTATTGCTTTCAACCACAGCATCGTCGAGCACGATGGCCCCCATGCCGATCAGGACATTGTCTTTGATCGTACACCCGTGAATGACGGCATTATGTGCGATAGAGACATTATTTCCGATGTTTGTCGGCGATTTTTTATAAGTGGCGTGGATGGTGGCATTGTCTTGTATATTGACTTTATTACCGATCCGGATGGAGTGTACATCGCCGCGTAGCACAGCGCCGAACCAGATACTGCAATCGTCTCCCATTTCCACATCACCGATAATAGCTGCATTATCGGCTAAAAAACAGTTTTTCCCGAATTTAGGGGTATGTCCGTTTAATTTCTTTATAATAGCCATATTGTAAATAAAATTATTTTAAAATTAAAATGTAACTTTTTAAATCGTTACGGGCTTCGAAGTTACGAATAATGAGGAAAACGGCAATAAAATATGCTAATTTTCAGTTTTTCAATTTCAATTTTCGATTATTTAATGAATCGGGCGAAACTGACTGTATCGATTGGGCGTACAAGAGGGTGTAATCAGAAAAATAATTGAATATTGAAAGGAGGAAAGCAATGAATATGGTAAAAAGAAATAGTGAGATCAAACCGTTTTATTCTAATTTTCTGGATGATTTTTTGAATACCGGATTATCCGCTTTTGAAGACAGAAGAGGTGTTCCGGCATTGAATGTCAAAGAAGATGAAAAGGAACTCGCCTTGGAACTGAGAGTTCCGGGAATGAAAAAAGAAGATATCCATCTGGATTATAAAGATGGAATCTTAACGATATCCGGTGAGAAAAATGAAGAAAAAGAGGAGAAGGACAGAGATAAATATCTGAGAAGGGAGTTTACTTCTTATTCTTTCCATCGGAGTTTCGAACTACCTGAAGAGAGATATGATGTTGCAAAGGCGCAGGCTGCCTATAAAGACGGTATCCTGGAAGTGACTTTGCCGAAAAAGGAGCAGAAAGATAAAGTGAGCAGACAAATTGAGGTGAAGTAGGTAGTTTGATTTTAGTGGTCAGCCGGTCCTTACGAGGATCGGCTGATTTTTGCTTCTTGATAATCAGAGAAATAAAAAAATAGTTGATTTTTTTTGTCAAAATATTTGGAGAAATATATAAAATCCACTTATCTTTGCACCGTCAAAACGAAACAGTTGTTTGAAATTATGCGAAAATAGCTCAGTTGGTAGAGCACGACCTTGCCAAGGTCGGGGTCGCGGGTTCGAGTCCCGTTTTTCGCTCATCTGATGAGAGCCGGATATGTTCCGGCTTTTTTTATTTCCTTTCGAGGGATTAGGCATAACAATAACACATTTTGGGCACACTATCTTATCTTTGTTAGCTGACTATGAATATGATGAAACAAAAAACAAATTTTGCCGGATTAGTAAAACGAGTGACCTGCTTAATTTGCGGGATCTGTTTTTGTTTCGGTATCTATGCTCAGCAACAGAAACCCTTTGTGATACCTGAACTGAAGGAGTGGAAAGGAGCAACAGGCTTCTTTATGCCAAAGCAGTCTGTGCGCATCATTTATGGTGCTCCTGGGTTGCAGAAGATTGCCCGACAATTTGCTGCCGACTATAAGGCATTGTTCGGAGTACTTCCGGAAATCGCCGAGGGAAAGCCTTGTAAAGGCGATTTTTTCTTCACAATAAAGCGAGATAAAAAGTTGGAGAAAGAGGGGTATGACATTGTTATCGGTGATTATGTAAAAGTTTCTGCGAATGAACCTGTCGGAGTGTATTGGGCTACCCGCACTTTATTGCAGATGGGAGAACAATACAAGAACGGAAACTTGCCGAAAGGGCATATCCGGGACTGGCCGGATTATGGTATACGCGGACTATTGATAGACTGCGGGCGAAAGTTTATTCCTATGAATTATCTACGTGACCTTGCGTGTATAATGTCATATTACAAAATGAACTTCATGCATGTGGTATTGAACAACAACGGTTTCAAAGCCTATTTCAATGACGATTGGAATCAGACCTATGCAGCCTTCAGACTGGAATGTGAAACATATCCCGGACTGACAGCCCGCGATGGTTACTATACTAAAAAAGAATTCGTCCATTTTCAGGAGGAAGCCGCAGAACGTTTTGTCGAGATCATTCCCGAAATCGACGTTCCTGCCCATTCGCTTGCCTTCAGTCATTACAAACCGGAATTAGGCAGCAAGGAATATGGCATGGATCATTTGAATTTGTCTCATCCCGAAGTCTATTCATTTGTTGATGCACTCTTCAAAGAATATCTTGATGGAGAGAACCCTGTATTCCGGGGACCTAGAGTGCATATTGGCACCGACGAATATTCAAATAAAAAGAAAGAAGTTGTGGAACAGTTCCGGGCATTCACCGATCATTACATTAAATTCGTAGAAGGTTTTGGAAAACAAGCATGTGTATGGGGAGCACTCACACATGCCGCAGGAGAAACACCTGTTAAATCAGATAATGTCATTATGTATGCTTGGTACAATGGTTTTGCCAATCCGAAAGATATGGTGCAACAAGGATATAATTTGATTAGTATTCCGGATGGTCTGACTTACATCGTACCGCTTGCAGGTTATTATTGGGACTATCTGAACACAGAACGGTTGTATAAGCAATGGACTCCGGCACATGTAGCCGATGTTGTATTTGAGGAGAAAGATCCGGCAATTATTGGCGGTATGTTTGCTGTATGGAATGACATAGTTGGTAACGGGATTTCTGTGAAAGACATCCATCACCGTATTTTCCCGGCTTTGCAGACTATTGCGGTGAAAACATGGAACATTGCTCCTGCATTTTCTTATACAGAATTTGAAACAAAACGGCAAAAACTGAGTGAGGCTCCGGATGTGAATCAATTGGGCAGGATCGGTGATGATGAAAACAGTCTTGTGTATGAGACTTCATCAATTACTCCCGGATCCGAGTTGCCGTATACCGAAATCGGATATGACTATACAATCACGTTTGATATGGAAGCTGCCAATGAAAATTATGGCACCGAATTATTTCGTTCCCCTAATGCTGTATTTTATCTTGCCGATCCTGTGAAAGGTATGTTCGGCTTCTCCCGGGATGGCTATATGAACACTTTTGCTTTCCGGCCTTATCCGGGAGAAAAGATTTCTGTAAAAATCACAGGGGATGCTCTCTCCACTTCATTGTTCATAAACGGACAACTTATCGAACGAATGGGAATTGAAAAACGATATCTGAACGAAGCCGAAAAGCAGAATAATTTTATCCGTACATTAGTATTTCCGCTTAAAAATGCCGGAAATTTCAAATCTAAGATTACTAATCTGAAAGTGTATAATCGGTTATGTTCCCATGGAACCAGGGCGAAGACGGACCGACACTGAAATATGCCGAAAATACCATTTACTGCATTAGCAACACCGGGAAAAATAGGTAAGTATAGCGTACAATCCCTGGCCACCGATTTCTCTAAAGCAAGTCATTATGCTTTTTCATCCGAAAGAACGCTTGTTTTTTACAGTGTCGGCAGCAGGTTATATGCCTATGATTATAATCCCGGACATGAACGTGTACAGGATTTAGGTGATTGGGGCGGAGAAATTACCATGCTCAAATTTAATATTCAAGGATGTTATGAAGAGTCTGTTAGACCGTGGACAGCCCATAAAGAAACAATCAATGACTTGTATATCGCGACTTATAATACCCCTGATGGCGGTCGGTTACGTAAGCTGACCGTCGGAATAAACCCGGATGTAATCGAGGTGACATCCGATCCGAAAGCCGATTGGACAGGCCTTGGCAAGATAGTGAATATGGATTGGCGGAATGATTAGAAAGTGGAATATTATCTTGGATTCCGGGACGGATCTTTTGTCCCGGAATCTGTTAAAAAAGAGGACCGAAGAAAAATATTCTGTATATCAAATTTATTACTACGTTTTCCGTTTTCCACTTTTTGTTGTAACTTTGTTTTCATATGATGTTGCGTCGATATGGAAACGAATCCCCAATTAGAGCTTGCTTTTAATTTTCTGGAATATACCGGTACCAGTATTTTTTTGACCGGTAAGGCCGGTACAGGAAAAACGACATTTTTACGGGAGTTGAAGCGACGTTCGCCTAAACGAATGATTGTTGTCGCTCCTACCGGTGTGGCAGCGATCAATGCCGGGGGAGTTACCATTCATTCATTTTTTCAATTGCCTTTCGGACCTTATGTTCCGGGTAGAACCGAAGAAAACCGCTCGGGTGAGAAACGGTTTAACCATAAATTCGGACGGGAAAAAATCAATATTATCCGGAGCATGGATTTGCTGGTCATCGATGAGATCAGTATGGTCAGGGCAGATTTGTTGGATGCGGTGAGTGATATGCTCTGCCGCTACAGAGACCGGAGCAAACCGTTCGGCGGGGTACAGTTGTTGATGATCGGCGATTTGCAGCAATTGGCACCTGTCGTGAAAGAAGAGGAATGGGGGATATTGAAGCATATTTATCCGTCTCCTTTCTTTTTTTGCAGCAAAGCATTGCAGACGGTCGCGTATCAGTGTATCGAATTGACTCACGTATACCGGCAGTCGGATTCGGTATTCATCCATTTACTCAATAAGATCCGGGATAACCAGGTGGATCTGGCTACCTTGAAGGCCTTGAACAGCAGATATATACCCGGATTCAATCCGGATGATTCCGAAGGATATATTACGCTGACAACTCATAATTACCAGGCTCAGCAGATCAATAACCGCAAACTGGATGCGCTTGAAGGAAGGGCTTATACCTATTCGGCGGAGGTGAAAGACGATTTTCCCGAATATGCTTTCCCGACAGATCAGCATTTGGTATTGAAAAAAGGGGCTCAGGTTATGTTTGTGAAGAATGATTCGTCGGCTGAGAAGCGGTATTATAACGGAAAAATCGGACGGATTACAGCGATCAGTGCCGACAATATCCTGGTGAGATGCGGGGACGAAAAGGACGCGATTACAGTAACCCGGGAAGAGTGGACCAATACCAAATACAGTATCGACGCTGAAACACAGGAAATTTCAGAGACTGTCGCAGGTAGTTTTAAACAATATCCCTTGAAAACGGCCTGGGCGATTACCATTCATAAGAGTCAGGGGTTGACTTTCGAAAAAGCTATTGTCAATGCGGGAGCTGCCTTTACGCATGGGCAGGTGTATGTCGCTTTGAGCCGGTGTAAAAGTCTGGGAGGGTTGGTTTTGGGAACACCTTTACGTCCCGAGGCTCTGATCAACGATCAGGTGGTGAAGCATTTTACGGATGAAGTTTCCCGGAATCAGCCCGGACCGATGCAGTTGGAAGATGCACGCAGGGCCTATTATTTACAGTTGTTGAAAGAACTGTTCGATTATAGTGGTGTACTTAAACGCCTGCAACATGTAGCTTGGGTATTCGGAGAACATTTGTGGAAATTATACCCCGAGTTAACCAAGCGTTGCCGGGAGGTCAGGGAGTTGTGTCATAGCGAATTGACGGAGGTGGGAGAAAAATTTCAGATGCAGCTGGAGCGTCTGATCGAAGGGGCTGCAAATTACGATACCGATCGGCAGGTCGGGGAAAGGATAGCTTAAGGAGTTGCTTACTTCAGCGAACAGACCGGCCGGCATATCGTAGCTTTCTTAGAGAGTGCACAACCCGAAATCGATAATAAAGACGTACGTAAAACAGTCGGGGAAGCTTTGGAGAAATTGAGGTTGGAAGTGGGGGTGAAGATAGAGACTCTGGAGGCTGTGAAAGAAGGGTTTGAAGTGAAGGCCTATTTAATGGCGAAAGCGAAGGCTGTATTGGAAAAACCGAAACCCCGGGCCAGGAAGACCACCGAAAAACTGGAGGTCGGAGAAGATGTTTTGCATCCGAAATTATACAATGCCTTGCGTTTGTGGCGGAAGGAGGAAGCGATGCGTCTGGGATTGCCGGCCTATACCGTTTTGCAGCAGAAAGCTTTGCTGGGGGTGGCCAACACGCTGCCGACAACAGGGAAAGAATTACTGGCTATACCGGGGATCGGGAAAAAGGTCGCGGAACGTTATGGGGCTGCCTTGCTGGAAATGGTGGATCATTACCGGCTGAATATTTAAAGGATAGAAATTTGATATGTGGAAATAAATTTTCACATTTGTACTTCAATGAATTACTAAACTTATAAAAGAATAGATAATGGAAGATATTTATGTGCTGGGTGTGGATATCGGAGGGTCACACATTGCTTGTCAGCTTGTTAATTTGAGCGACTGTAGTTTGATCGAAAATACGTATGCCGAAGTTAAAGTGGCTGAAAATCAAAGTGCCGGTATTATTCTGGCAGCTTGGGAAAAAGCGTTGAAAGAGTGTATGGGTAAAGCGGCAGGTAAGATTATCCGTGGAATAGGAGTCGCTATGCCATCACCTTTCGATTTTGTGCAGGGGATCGCTATGGCCGATCACAAATTCGCTTCTCTGAAAGGACTGAATATCCGTCAGGAGTTGAGCCGTGTTACAGGCATCCTGCCTTCTTCTATTTTATTTACGAACGATGCCGCTGCTTTCGGTATGGGCGCCTGGAGATTGAACGGAAGCCGTCACCTCCAAATGAACGGAGTGACTTTTGATACCGGATTCGAAGCATGTTAAATCGTAGACGGTAGTAATGCTACATATTCCCCCCGACTGCCAATCGCAGGAGAACTCTACAATTATCCGTTCCGTGGGGTGATCGCTGAGGATTATGTTTCTACCCGCTGGTTCGAAAAGCGTTTTGCCGAATTGACCGGAGAGGCGATTCACGGGGTGAAAGGAATGATCGATTTATACCAGGCCGGTAAATATAAAACAGAGACCGAGCAGGTCTTCCGCGAATTTTCGAATTCTTTCGGAGAGATCATGGTGCCCTTTATGACCCGATTTAATGCCGATATGCTGGTGATCGGAGGAGGTATGGTACTTTCCGAACAGTATTTCCTGCCTTTGATCAGTCAATATATGAAAGCCAACGGGATCAATGCTTCTATCATGACGGTCGCCGATACAACGACTGCAATTATTGCGGGAGCTGCTGCTTTATGTGATTTGATATAAAAGAAATTGGATCAGATATTTAGGTATCGATTTAGCGATGGGCTGGAATAGAACCGGTTCATTAATAAATCGATACAAAATAACCGAAGAACTTTTATCCGGAGCTTTCCGTATACCGTGTGAGTTTAATTTTCAAATATTGAATTATGAATCACGGTATCAGTATTTTGTTTCGGGTAATTCCCGTTGTGATGGCATTTATTTGTTTTTTTCTCGGCGGGTTTATTTTTTTGTATGGAGACGATGGAGCCAGGCAGGTTGCCGGACCTGTTGTTTTTTTTCTGGGAGCTATTTGTCTGGCTTTGTTTGCGACTGCTGCAACTATTATCCGGCAATTGATCCATAAATTCCATACGGTTTTAAAATATATTATTCCCGGTTTCGGATATGTTGTAGCTTTCTTAACAATAGCATCGGGGATTTGGATTTTCGGTTTTGCTGAAAATTCCAATTTCATTGTTTCAGGCCATGTCGTGGCCGGAGTCGGTTTGATCACAGCTTGCGTTTCTACAGCAGCAACTTCTTCTACAAAATTTTATTTAATACCGGCCAATTCGGCTAATGCGGCGAATGAAGTCAATAAAGAAGGTTTTTCTGCAATGACACAGAATGTACTGATCGGTTTGACTTTATTGTTTTCCTTGACCGCCTGGGTTTGGGCGATTGTGTTGTTATCCCGGATCGGTGAAGGGGCTTATTTTTTGGTAGCCGGTACTGTGATGGGAGGATTGGCTTGTATTTGTACCAGCCTGATTGCTTTGGTGGCCAGTATCGCCAAACAGATCCGGAATACTTATGGAGAAAGTGACCGTAAAAATTGGCCGAAATTGGTTTTGGTGATGGGAACGGTGGCTTTTATCTGGGGATTGGTCGTTATTCTTGCTATGGCCGGGAATGTGGCCAATACCACCGGTTTCATCATGATGGGCTTGGGATTGGTTTGTTTCAGCATCTCCAGTAAAGTAATTTTGTTGGCTAAAGTGTGGAAACAGAGTTTTGCTTTAGCCAACCGGATTCCGTTGATTCCGGTACTGACTGCTTTGTTGTGTTTGTTTTTAGCTGCCTTTTTGTTTGAGGAAGGGTTGTATGACAATGCATTTTTTGTTCCGGCCCGGGTATTGGTCGGGTTAGGAGCGATCTGTTTTTGTTTATTCTCTATTGTGAGTATCCTGGAGAGCGGCACCTCTAAAAAATGAGAGTGGATGCAGGAGAATGAAAGATTTAATCCGTATCTTTGTAAAAAGATACGGATTTTTTATGGAGAATAAACCTTTAGCAGAGCGATTGAGACCTAAGACGCTGGACGATTATATCGGTCAGCAACATTTGGTAGGAAAAGGGAAAGTGTTGCGTAAGATGATCGAATCCGGGGTGGTCTCTTCTTTTATTTTGTGGGGACCTCCGGGAGTCGGTAAAACGACCTTGGCCATGATCGTCGCCGAACAGCTGAAACGTCCGTTTTATGTCCTGAGTGCCGTTAGTTCGGGAGTAAAAGATGTGCGTGAAGTGATACAAAAAGCGGAAAGCCAGCGTTTTTTCAATACGCCTAATCCGATACTTTTTATCGATGAAATCCACCGGTTTTCCAAGGCACAGCAAGATTCTTTATTGGCCGCAGTCGAAAAGGGAACCGTTACCCTGATCGGGGCGACGACCGAGAATCCTTCGTTCGAGGTGATCTCGCCTTTATTGTCCCGTTGTCAGGTATATGTTCTGAAATCTCAGGAGAAAGCCGATCTGGAAGGCTTGATAGACCGTGCGGTTACGACAGATTTTTATCTGAAAGAAAAAAATATCGTCGTTAAGGAGAAAGAAGCCCTGATTTCCTTTAGTGGCGGGGATGCCCGTAAGTTGTTGAATATCCTTGAGCTGGTGGTGAATGCCCAGCCGGGACCGGAAATCCTCATCGATAATGATACGGTACGCAAAGAATTACAGGAAAATCCGTTGATGTACGATAAAGACGGGGAACAGCACTACGATATTATTTCTGCCATGATCAAGTCGATCCGGGGAAGTGATCCGAATGCGGCTTTGTATTATATGGCCCGGATGCTGGAAGGGGGAGAAGATCCTAAGTTTATCGCCCGGCGTTTGCTGATTTCCGCTTCTGAAGATATCGGATTGGCCAATCCGAATGCGATGTTGCTGGCCAATACCTGTTTCGATATTGTCCATAAAATCGGTATGCCCGAAGCCAGGATTCCCTTATCGGAATGTGTGATTTATTTAGCCACCTCTCCTAAAAGTAATTCGGCTTATATGGCGATCAATGAAGCGATGGCGACGGTGAGACAAACCGGAAACCTACCCGTTCCTTTGTATTTGCGGAATGCTCCGACCAAATTGATGAAAGAACTGAACTATGGGAAAGATTACAAATATGCTCATGATTATCCGGGTAATTTTGTAGAAATGGAGTTTATGCCGCAGGAACTGAAACAGCAGGTATTTTATAAACCTCAGCAAAATGCCGCTGAACTGAAACTATTGGAACGACTGAAAGCCTGGTGGAAGAAGAAATATTAACCTGAAATGGGTGTGTGGCCCTAAAATCCTATATATATGAAAATATTGAATGAAATGACTGGACAAGAGATGTTTTTTTTATTAGCCGGTCCTTGTGTCATCGAGGGCGAAGAAATGGCACTCAAGATTGCGGAACATGTTTCCGAGCTCACCGATAAATGGGGGATTCCTTATGTTTTCAAAGGATCTTTTAAAAAGGCCAACCGCTCCCGTTTGGATTCTTTTACAGGAATTGGGGATGAAAAGGCTTTAAAAATATTGGCGAAGATCCGGAAAGATTTTCAAATACCGGTAGTGACGGATATTCATAGTCCTGAAGATGCCGTTATGGCTGCCGAGTATGTTGATATCCTTCAAATCCCGGCATTTCTCTGCCGACAGACCGATTTACTGGTAGCGGCTGCGAAAACAGGCCGGATGGTGAATATTAAGAAAGGACAGTTTTTATCTCCCGATGCCATGCGTTTTGCTGTCGATAAAGTGCGTGAATCCGGAAACGAGAATGTGATGGTGACCGAGCGGGGAACTACTTTCGGCTATCAGGATTTGGTGGTCGACTATAGAGGAATCAAGATCATGCAGCAAGAATGTCAATGTCCTGTCGTTGTCGATGTTACTCATTCTTTGCAACAACCCAACCAGAGTTGCGGGGTGACCGGCGGACAACCTCAGTTGATCGAGACCATCGCTAAAGCCGGAATAGCTGTCGGAGCCGACGGCATCTTTATCGAAACTCATCCTGATCCGAAAAATGCGAAATCGGACGGTGCGAATATGTTGCGTCTGGATTTGCTCGAAGGATTGCTGGAGAAATTGGTTCGAATCCGGAAAGCACTATAGGATAAAATCATTATCTTTGTGTACTGACTTGGGGAAAAGATAATGCGTAATCAAGATTATTCTATTTTAATACGGGAATTGAAAGCAGGTAAAGAATCTGCTTTCGATTCTTTGTTTCGGTTGTTTTATCAGGATTTATGTCGTTTTGCCTGTTCTTTTTTGAATGATCCGATGATGGCAGAAGATGTGGTGCAGGGAATTTTTGAAAAAATATGGACCCGGAAAAAGTTTATCGACGAAAGCCAGCAATTGGATCATTATTTATATGTCTCTGTACGTAATGCCTGTTATACCTTTTTGAAAAACAAAAAGGAACACGTGAAATTGGATGAGGTGGATTCGAGAAAAACATATACAGAAGAAATATCCTCTGACTCCGATGGCTTACAGATTATACGCCGGATGATCGAAGAGTTACCTTTTCAGTGTCGTGTCATCTTTAAATTAGTCGTATTGGAAGAAATGAAATATCAGGAGGTAGCCACTTATTTGGATCTCTCGGTCAATACGGTGAAAACACAGATGAAAATAGCTTATAAAATATTGAGAGAAAAATTACGTCCTTACCATGCTCTCTTGCTCGTCTTTTATTTAAGCCGGCATTTTTTCAGCCGATAAACTGCTTTTCTCCATTTACTTTTCAGTATTGTGTAATATTTTTTTGTTAAAATTATCAATCTTTTCACCCTGTTTTGGGATTCGTTAGTACTATTATAAAAAGAGTCGAACGTATGAAATGGAATCCTGAAGATGAAATAGAATTTATAGTCCGGAAATTAAATCATGAATTGACAACGGCCGAAGAACGACAATTCCAATGCTGGCTTGCAGAAGATCAGGCACATCGCAGTTTGTTTCAGGAAATCGAATCCATATCCCTTCGTTCGAAAGAAGCGAAAATCGTTTTTGAGCCCGATATAGAACTGGCTTTGCAAAAGGTGAAAAGCCGGCGGGCTAGGATGGAGAGATTACGGCATAGGATCTGGCAATATGCTGCTTTGATTTTGGTGGCTTTGGGGCTCGGTATTTATGGAACTTACCGGTTTGCCGATCGGTTGGACGAGGTTACAGATGGGGTTGATGCGGGAAGCTCCCGGGCTATTTTGCATTTAGCTTCCGGGGAAAAAATAGTATTGGGCGAGGAGATGGCGGAAACTTATTTGAAGCGTACGGAAGTGAATGATATTTGGTTGGACTCCAATAGGGTATTAAGATACCGGGCAAAAGAAAAAGCAATAGAAGGAGTCCGGGAAAATAGATTGGAAGTACCGGTAGGGGGAGAATATCGGCTGACACTTAGCGATGGTACCCGGGTTTGGTTGAATGCTGCGTCCAGCTTAACTTATCCTGAAATTTTTCAAGACAGGGAAAGAGTGGTGGAACTTACCGGAGAAGCTTTCTTCGAGGTAAAACCTGATACAGCTTTGCCGTTTATTGTCAAAACTCAGGGAATGAGAGTGAAAGTATTGGGGACTACTTTTAATGTGAAAGCCTATCCGGATGAATTGAAATTATACACAACTCTGGTGGAGGGAAAAGTAGAGGTTTTTTCCGACTATCTGCATCGGGGGGTGATGCTTTATCCGGGGGAACAGGCTGTAAGCGATTCGTCCGAAATACAGAAAAGACAAGTGAACGTACAGCCCTATATTTCCTGGAAAGAAGGGAAATTTGTATTTATAAATGCACCTCTGGGCGAAATATGTAAACAGATTGCCCGTTGGTATGATGTTGAAATACAGTTTGCTGATAACGAAATCGGGAAAGTGTGTTTTACGGGAGCTATCCTGAAATTCAGACCATTGGAAGATTTGCTGGACATGATCGAAGTGACGAGTCGGGTGCAGTACAGGCGTGAGGGTAAGATTTTGTTGTTTTGGCAAAATAAATAACCGGGAAAGTCCCACAACTCTCCCGGTTACACACATTCATTCTTGTTTCGGTAAGCGATGAAACAAGAACATTGTAAATCTAAAAGACAAAGTTATGAAAAAAAAAGGTTGTATCTGGTTATTCGGAGACGGATGGCTGAAAAAAAAGGTATTTGTAATGAAATGGACAGTATTACTCGTTTTGCTGGGCATGTTGCAGGTCTCGGCAAAAGTTCATTCCCAGCATGTCGCGATTGATTTGAAAATGGAAAATTCGACTATCGAACAGGTATTGCAACGAATTACCGATCAGACTTGTTTGAATTTCTTTTATAATAATTCGGCCATCGATGTTTATAAAAAAATAAGCGTGGAATTGAAATCGGTTTCTGTTGAAGAAGCATTGAAAAAGATATTTGACGGGCAGGAAGTACGCTTTGATATCGATCGGGATTTTGTGGTCATTCGTTCTGTATCAGACCTCCAGCAAGAACAGGTAGTTAAGATTGTTGTACAGGGAATTGTGAAAGATGAGGCAGGACAAGCCTTACCAGGAGCTACAATCAAATTGAAAGGCACCTCCTTTGGCGTGGCTACCGATGTGAATGGAAACTTCAAATTTGAAATTCCCGTTACCGATCCGTTGATCTTAGTGGTGTCGTTCGTGGGCATGCAGCAGCAGGAGATCGCTTATAAAAATCAGCCGTTTTTGGAGATTGTGATGAAGAATGAGGTAGAGATGATGAGCGATGTCGTCGTTACCGGTTATTATAGTGCCAACAAGAAAACTTATACAGGTTCTGCTACTCAGATCACTCAAGATCAGATTGCAAAAATCAGTAGTACGAATGTTTTCTCGGTCATCACCTCGATGGATCCTTCCTTTAAGTTAGTGAATAACAATCAGGCGGGTTCTAACCCCAATGTAATGCCTAAGTTTGAATTGCGGGGGGCGTCCAGTATTCCCGATGTCAGAAGTGAGTATGAGGGGGATCCGAATATGCCGGTGTTTATCGTGGATGGATTTGAGATGAGCGTGGAAAAAGTGTTCGACCTCGATCCGGGACGGATCGCAACTCTGACGATCCTGAAAGATGCTTCGGCTACCGCCATTTATGGTTCCCGGGCTTCGAACGGTGTTGTCGTGATCGAGACCCGGGCACCTGAACCCGGAAAGATCAATGTGGCTTATGCACTGAATCTGAGCCTGACGACACCTGATTTATCAGATTATGATTTACTGAATGCCCGCGAAAAACTGGACCTGGAGGTGGCAGCAGGATATTTTGGATATTTCGATGAGGCTTATAACCGGCGGTTGAAGAATATTCAGCAAGGTTACGATACTGACTGGCTGTCACAGCCATTGCAGAATGCAATATCCCATCAGCATTCCCTGACATTGGATGGAGGAAACGAAGCTTTTCGCTATGCTTTTCACCTGAATATGAACCCTTCGGATGGGGTAATGAAAAAATCCGGACGTGACCGTTATGCCATCGATGTGGATTTACAATACCGGTTGAAACAGTTCACCTTCCGGAACCAGATGGCGTAGGATTATGTTAAAGCTTACAATT
>ENA-ORLU01001526-ORLU01001526.1-human-gut-metagenome-genome-assembly--contig:-NODE-1526-length-16785-cov-2.472289_pt1 | contig 16785 bp, 12 predicted proteins | sample MGYA00243009_ERZ508833 | MGnify/ENA primary metagenome ERZ508833 (study PRJEB26277, sample SAMN04329763) | human gut metagenome | biome: human-associated habitat | host: Homo sapiens | place: USA...
GAAAAAGATGAGCTCATATTCTGCAAAAGTTATAAGAGATGGAAAGCTTCTTGTTGTTCCATCAAAAGATTTAGTACCAGGAGACATTGTTGTTTTAGAAACAGGAGATTATGTGCCAGCTGATATAAGATTGATAGAAGCCGTAAATTTAAAGTCTCAAGAGGCTTCGCTAACTGGAGAATCTGTTCCAACCGATAAATATGCAAATACCATTTCAGACCCAGAGGTTGCAATCGGAGACAGAACGAATATGTTGTTTTCGTCTAGCTTAATTACAATGGGAAGAGGAAAAGGAATTGTTGTTGAAACTGGAATGAACACAGAGGTTGGAAAGATTGCAGAAATTTTAAACGACACAGAAAAATCTGATACACCATTACAACAGAGATTAAATAAACTCGGAAAGACTTTAGGAATTGCATCACTAGCAATTAGCAGTTGCTGTTATTCCAGAAGGCCTTGCAGCTGTTTCTACCATAGTTCTTGCCATTGGTGTTCAAAGAATGGTAAAGAAACATGCTATTGTAAAAAAGCTTCCTGCAGTTGAAACTTTAGGAAGTGCATCTGTAATTTGTTCGGACAAAACCGGAACACTTACAAAGAATCAAATGACCGTGCAAAAATTGTTTTATAATGGAAAGATTCAAAATATAGAAGAAATTGATACCAATATGCCAAATGCAGAACTTGAAAGATTGGTTAATATTTCAATGCTTTGCAATGATACAAAAATTGGAGAAAACAATAAATTAACTGGTGACCCAACAGAAACCGCGCTCGTAGACATGGGTTTCAAGCTTGATTTTACTCCAGCCATATTTGATCAAATGCCAAGAGTATACGAGATTCCATTCGATTCAGAAAGAAAGCTTATGACAACGGTTCATAAAATTTCTGAGAATAAATTTGTTGTATATACCAAAGGTGGAATAGATGAACTATTAGAAAGATGTAACAAATATCAAATAAACGGAGAAATAAAGGACGATATAAGAAATCATCAGGACGAAATAGATAAGGCAAATGACGAGCTTGCCGAAAAAGCCTTAAGAGTACTTGCAATGGCTTATAAAGAAATAGACCATGAACCAACAGATAAAGAAAAGGAAGAATTGGAAAACAATCTTATTTATGTTGGAATGGTTGGAATGATTGATCCTCCAAGAGAAGAAGTAAAATTGGCAGTTGAAAAATGCAAAACTGCAGGAATAAAAACTGTTATGATAACAGGAGATCATAAAACAACTGCGGTTGCAATTGCAAGAGAGCTTGGAATATTGGAAGACGGACAAGAGGCAATAACGGGTTCTGAATTATCAAAAATGTCTGATGATGAGCTTGCAGAAAGAGTTGAAAACATTAGAGTTTATGCAAGAGTTGCACCAGAACACAAGGTTAGAATTGTAAAGGCTTGGCAATCAAAAGGACAAGTTGTTGCAATGACTGGTGATGGTGTAAATGATGCTCCAGCTCTAAAAACAGCAGATATAGGTTGTGCAATGGGAATGGTAGGAACAGATGTTGCAAAAGAAGCAGCAGATGTAATATTAACAGATGACAATTTTGCTACAATAGTATCAGCAGTTGAAGAAGGAAGACGTATATATGATAATATATTAAAAGTAATTCAATTTTTACTTTCATGTAATGTTGGAGAAGTTATTGTATTATTGTTAGCAACATTATTTGCACCACAAATAGGACAATGGTTTGGAATATCTGATATAACAATGATTCAAGTTTTATTACCAATACATATTTTATGGATAAACCTTGTAACAGACACATTCCCAGCATTAGCATTAGCATTTGACCCTGCAAATAAAGATATAATGGATAGAAAACCAGTAAAAAGAAATGAAGGAATATTTACAAAAGGAAGAACATTTAGAATTATTTATCAAGGTTTAATGATAGGATTACTTACACTTGTAGCATATTTAATAGGATTAGGAACAACACATACAGCAATAGATGGGTTAACACTAGAACAAACGAAAATAGAAGTTGGTCAAACAATGGCATTTATAGTTTTAGCATTTTCAGAATTAATACATGTATTTAATATAAGAGATAATAAAAATTCAATATTTAAAACAGGAATATTAGGAAATGGAGTTTTAATATTAGCAATATTAGCATCAGCATTATTAATGGTTGTAATATTATTTATACCACAATTAAGAACAATATTTAGTATTCCAATACTTCCAAGTGATAATATAATTGAAACAATTGTATTAGTGTTATCACCAATAATTATTGTTGAAATTATGAAATTGTTTAAAGTAAATACAACAAGAGATGAATAAAATAAATAAGAAGCTTTTTCAGATAAAAACTGAATTAGCTTCTTATTTTATAGAATTTAGCAATTTTTTTCGATATTAATATCATTTAAACATTTCTGAGAAGGGTCTTTAAAAGAAAGATACCAAGAAATGCCATTACAATTTTTCTTAATATCCTCTAGCCTTTGCTGTAATTCAGAAGAAGTTTGAGGTGGTGGAATAATAATAGGAACACCAGGTTGCCAATTAGCAGGAGTTGAAGCATCTGCACAATCAGAAATTTGTAAAGCTTCAACAGTACGAATAATTTCTGGAATAAATCGACCAATATTTAAAGGATATGTAAGAATAACACGAACAATACCATTTCCATCAATAACAAAAACATTTCTAACAGTTTTTGTTGTACTAACATCATTTGAAATCATACCATAGAGTCTAGCAATAGAGCCATTTCTATCTGCAATAATAGGAAATGGCAAAGAAACACCAGTAAAATTATATATTTCATTTACCCAAGCAAGATGTGAAGCATTACTATCAATACTTAATCCCAATAAATTAGTATTTAATTTTTGAAAAAATGGATAAGCCCTTGAAAAAGCAATCATTTCTGTAGTACATACAGGAGTGAAATCACCAGGATGTGAAAAAAAGACAAGCCATTTTCCCAAATAATCACTTAATTTTATTTGACCAAATGTAGAATCAGCCGTAAAATCAGGGGCTTTTTGCCCTAATTTTATATTTCCATTCATTAATAATTCATAGTCCATAATAGACCTCCTTTGAATATATTGTATTCACAAAGAAAAATATGGCTACATATGGAAATAATATTTTTTAAAACACTTGAAATTATGAGATTTTGCAAGTATAATAATAAAAGAAAATATTATGAAAGGAATAAATTTAATGAATACAGTAAAGACATTTGTGAAATATATAATATGGATAATATTATTTTGGATATTATCAGATTTTTTAATAAATGTAGGATTAAAAACTACTTATAATGAAATGCAAAAAATAGGACAAATACCATCAGGAATTCAGGTAAAAGAAATAAAATCAACAGCAGTAAATGGAAAAATTAATTTAATAGTAAATTCAACTAGTCTTAGCGGAAAATTTATAAAAGTAGATTTATATTCATCAAAAGACAATTTATTAGGAACACAATATTTAGATATTGGAGAAATAAAAGAAAATCAAACTAAGGAAATTGATACATATTTTAAAATATCAGATGTAAAGAAATATGAAATATTTGTTACAGATGAAAAAGGTGAATCATCAGAAGGATTTATGGATACAGCAATGTCAGCACTTACAATATTATTAACAGCAATAAAGATTATGATAGTATTTTAAACAAATGTGAAAGGAATAGAAAAATGGGTTTTTTTGATAAATTAAAACAAGGTCTAACAAAGACAAAAGAATCAATAAATGATAAAATTAATAATGTATTTAGCAATTTTAGAAAGGTTGATGAAGAATTATTAGAAGAATTAGAAGAAGCACTAATAATGTCAGATATGGGAGTAGAAACATCAACACAAATAATAAGTAATTTAAGAGAAAAAATAAAAAAAGAAAAAATAGAAGAAAGTGAACAAGTAAAAAAAGCATTAAGAGAAGAAATTGAGAAAATTCTAGAAAAATGTGATAATAGTTTAAAATTAGAAACAAAGCCATCAGTAATACTTGTTGTAGGAGTAAATGGAGTTGGAAAAACAACATCAATAGGAAAAATGGCAGCAAGATTAGCAAGAGATGGAAAAAAAGTAATAGTTGCTGCTGCTGATACATTTAGAGCAGCAGCAGTAGAACAATTAGAAATATGGGCACAAAGAGCAGGAGCAGAAGTAGTAAAAAGAGCAGAAGGAGTAGACCCTGCATCAGTGGTATTTGAAGCAATAAGAAGAACTAAAGAAAGCAATGCAGATGTATTAATAATAGACACAGCTGGAAGGTTACATAACAAAAAATATCTGATGGATGAATTAAATAAAATTCAAAAAGTAGTAAATAAAGAAATGGCAGAAGCATCAAAAGAAGTATTATTAGTAATTGATGCAACAACAGGACAAAATGCAATATCACAAGTAAAAGCATTCAAAGAACAAGCAGATATTACAGGAATTGTATTAACAAAATTAGATGGAACAGCAAAAGGTGGAGCTGTAGTTGGAATTGTACAAGAAAATGATATACCTGTAAAATTCATAGGTGTTGGAGAACAAATTGATGATATGGAAATTTTTAATTCTAAAGATTTTGTAAAAGCAATAATATAAAAAATGTAAGATAAATATATTTATAGTTAAAACAAAATTATGAGGAGTTTAAAAAATAAATGAAAAAAAAGAAATTAAATAAAATAAAAAATATATTAGTAATAGCATTTATAGCAATATATTTAATATGTACATATGTTACATTAAGAGGGGAATATTTAGAATGTCTAGAATTAGGAGAACAATATATTCAAAATTTTTGGACAAATATAAAATATAAATATTCAATAATGGGGATAAGTTTTGTCGTTATTTCACTATGTATGTTTATCACTAATATAGGAATAAAAAAAGGCTTGAAACCATTTTTTGAATCAGAAAATAAAACAATGCCAAAACTTCCAAACAAGTCAATAATATTTATTGTTGCAGTAATAGGAAGTATAATAATTTCTAATGATTTAGTTGAAAAAGTATTATTATGTGCAAGTAAAGTATCATTTCAAAAAACAGATATGATATTTAATATGGACATTTCATATTATATGTTTACCAAACCATTAATAGAAGAAATTATAAAGTATATAATGCAATTTGTTATTCTAATAAGTGCATATATAACAGCATTTTATATAATTGTGTTTAATTTATATTTTGATGGAATTGATAGAACAATGCTAAGAAAAAGTAAATTTATAAAAAGTTTATTAAAAAATGTAATAATTTTAGCAATTTTAGCAGGAATTTTAACAATATTCAGTACTCAAAATATAGTAACAGAGAAATTTTTAACATTAAATGATGAAATTGAATTAACAGGAGCAGGATTTGTAGAATCAACAATAAAATTATGGGGATATATAATATTTTCATTTGTAATAATAGGAGCAATAATTTTATCTGTAATATTTTTTCAAAAAAATAAAAACAAAAAAATCATGTTTACATTATTATCAATTCCAGGATATCTAGTAGTGATGTTTATTGTAATGGTAGGAACAGATTTTATTTTTGTAAAATCAAATGAATTTGATAAAGAAAGAAAATATATTGAAGAAAATATAAATTCAACAAGAGAAGCATATGGAATAAATGCTGCAGAAATAAATGTTAGTTATTCTGGAACAATATCTGAAGGGGAAATTAATGAAAATAAAGAATTATTAGATAATATTCCAATAGTAAGTCAAAATATGGTAAAACAAAGCTTAGAAGATACACAAACAGAAGCTGGATATTATACATTTAGAAATATATTAACTACTAAATTTATAAAAGATAATCAAGAAAAATTAGCATATATAGCACCAAGAGAAATTGCAGAACAATCAATTTCATATAATAATAAGACATATGAACTTACACATGGTATAGGACAAATAATAGTAGATGCAAATAAAACATCAGAAGAAGGCAATATTCAATATATTCAAAAAGAAATAGATGATAATCAAAGAATATATTATGGATTAGAAACAAATTCAATAGTAGTAACAAATACAAAAAATAAAGAAGAATATGATTATACAGATAGTGAAGGTGAAGAACATACTTATAGTTATGAAGGAAATTCAGGAATTCAAGTTGGATTTTTAGATAGATTAATATTAGCAATAAGAAATAAAAATTTTAAACTTGCATTTTCAACATCTGTAACAAATCAAAGTAAGATATTAACAAATAGAAATGTAATTGAAAGAGCAAAAACAGCACTTCCATATTTATTATATGATGAAAATGCTTATACAGTAATTAAAGATAATCAAATTTATTGGGTTATAGATGCTTATACAATTTCAGATAAATATCCATATTCGTCATATACAACAATTGATGGAGAAAAACAAGATATTAATTATATTAGAAATTCTGTAAAAGTTATAATAAATGCCTATAATGGCGAAATGAAATTTTATATAGTAGATAAAACAGATCCAATAATATCAGCATATAAAAAGATATATCCAGCAATGTTTGAAGAAAATGATATTCCAAAAGAAATTCAAAAACAATTGAAATATCCACAATTATTATATAATGTACAAGCTGAAATGTTAAGAGTATATCATAATGTTAAAGAAGATGTTTTATATAGAAAAAGTGATATTTGGTCACTTGCTACATATGGAAAATCAACTTCAAAAGTAAAAACGGCTACATTAGAACCATATTATACAATGTTAAAAACACCAGATGGTGAAACAAGATTTGGATTGGTTCAGATGTATACACAAAAAAATAAAACAAATATTATATCATATGTATTAGGAACTTGTAATGGAAAAAATAATGAATTAAAAATTTATAAATTTTCAGCAGATAGTAACATATTAGGAGCAAATCAATTAGATAATCTAATTGAACAAGATGAAACGATATCAGCAGAACTTAATAGTTTGAATGTTGCAGGAGTTAAAATTTCAAAAGAAATGAAAATTATTCCTATAAATAATACATTATTATATATAGAAACTATATATCAAACAAAAACAAATGAAATAAATCAACCAATTACGTTAGAAAAAGTAATTGTAGCATCTGGAACAAAAGTAGCAATTGGTGATAATTTAGAAAATGCTTTAAGCAAATTATTATCACAATCAGCTGTTAATCTAGAAGTTAATAATACAGAAGATATAGAAGGACTTATTGATACAATTATAAAGGCAAACAATAATTTAACAGATTCAAATTCAAGAAATGATTGGGAAATGATGGGATCTGATATAAAGACATTGCAAGAATTAATAGAAAGACTTGATAAAATGAGACAAGAAAATAATAAAAAAACTACAGCAACAAATACAAAGTCAACTCAATCTACAGAAACAAAATAATATAGAAAAAAGATTTACAAATTTGTCGAAAAATGTTATAATGAAAAACGAGCAAATTAAATAGTCGCTGGTAAGAGATGAAAAGACTTACGAGAGGAAAGTCCGGGCTCCATAGAGCAATGATGCTAGATAACGTCTAGTGAGGGAAACCTTAAGGAAAGTGCAACAGAAAATAACCGCCTCTTTAGAGGTAAGGATGAAAAGGTGAGGTAAGAGCTCACCGCTAGTATGGTGACATATTAGGTCAGTGTAAACCCCATCTGGAGCAACACCTAAGAAGAAGATTAAGCCTGCTCGGCGCCTTCTGAATTGCGTGGCTTGATACATATAGTAATATATGTACTAGATAAATGACTATTTTAAATGACAGAACCCGGCTTACAGATTTGCTTATAAATATGATAATTAAAGGAGTTTCAAGTTTTGAAACTTCTTTTTCTATCAAAAAGTGTCATTCAAAAATCAATTAAATGAATATAATAAAATGTAAATTTTATGTGAAAGTTTGCATAATAATGTTGCTAAAATTGACAATTAGTATTAAAATGTGAAAAGTTATTACGCAAAAAAGAAGGGAGAAAGAAATGTTAAAACTAATAAAAAATTTTACAAAAAAAGAATGGATTTTGGCATTAATGTGTTTAGTATTAGTAGTTACACAAGTATGGTTAGAATTAAAAATGCCAGACTATATGTCTGAAATAACAAAACTAGTACAAACAGAAGGAAGCCAAATGAAAGATATTCTAGTAAATGGTGGATATATGCTTGCATGTGCACTAGGAAGTTTAGTTGCAGCAGTAATTACAGGATATATAACATCAAGAATATCATCAAACTTTTCAAAGACAATCAGAAAAAAACTATTCAATAAAGTAGAAGATTTAGCAATGCAAGAAGTAAAACAATTTTCTACAAGTAGTTTAATAACAAGAACAACAAATGATATAACACAAATAGAAATGTTAATAGCAATGGGATTACAACTATTAATAAAAGCCCCAATAACAGCAATATGGGCAATAACAAAAATATTAAATAAAAGCTGGCAATGGAGTGCAATTACAGCAGTAGCAGTAGCTATATTGATGGCTACAATAGCAACATTAATGGTGATTGTATTACCAAGATTTAAGAAAGTACAAAAATTAATTGATAAATTAAATGGAGTAACTCGTGAAAACTTAACAGGAATAAGAGTTGTAAGAGCATTTAATGCAGAACAATATCAAGAAGAAAAATTTGATAAAGCAAATAATAACTTAACAAATCAACAATTATTTAACCAAAAAGTATTTGCAGTAATGCAACCAATGATGTATATAATTATGTATATGGTAACACTATCAATTTATTATGTTGGAGCATATCTAATAAAAGATGCAGGAATGGCAGATAAAATATCATTATTTGGAGATATGGTAGTATTTAGTTCTTATGCAATGCAAGTAATAATGTCATTCTTAATGTTAGCAATGATATTTATGATGTTACCAAGAGCACAAGTATCTGCAAATCGTATTAATGAAGTATTAGATACAGAAATAAGTATAAAAGATGGAAAAATAAATACAAAAACAAATAATGAAGTTGGAACAGTTGAATTTAAAAATGTATCATTCAAATATCCAGATGCAGATGAATATTTATTAAAAGATATATCATTTAAAGCAAATAAAGGAGATACAGTGGCATTTATAGGATCAACAGGAAGTGGAAAATCAACATTAATAAATTTAATCCCAAGATTTTATGATGCAACAGAAGGTGAAGTTCTTGTAGATGGGATAAATGTAAAAGATTATACACAAGAATTTTTACATGATAAAATAGGATATGTACCACAAAAGGCTGTAATGTTTAATGGAACAGTAAAATCAAATATATCTTATGGTGATAATGGAAAAGAAAAGCCAACAGATAAGCAAATAAAAAAAGCTATAGAAGTTGCACAAGGAACAGAATTTGTAGAAAAAATGGATGGACAATATGATGCACATATGGCGCAAGGTGGAACAAATGTATCTGGTGGACAAAAACAAAGATTATCAATAGCTAGAGCAATAGCAAAAAATCCAGAAATATATATATTTGATGATAGTTTTTCAGCATTAGACTATAAAACAGATAGTGTATTAAGAAAAGAATTGAAAAAATATACATCTGATGCAACAAGTTTAATTGTAGCACAAAGAATAGGAACAATTATGAATGCAGACCAAATTGTAGTATTAGATAATGGTGTAATTGTTGGAAAAGGAACACATAAAGAGTTATTAAAAACATGTGAAGTATATAAACAAATAGCTCTATCTCAATTATCAAAGGAGGAATTAGAAAATGGCTAATAATCAATCAAGACCTCCTAGAAGAGGACCAATGGGACCTGGTATGGGACCAAGAGTGGGAGAAAAAGCTAAAGATTTTAAATCAGCAGTAAAAAGATTAGTAAAAGAATTAGGAAAATTCAAAATATTAATAATAATTGCATTAATATTAGCAATTGCAGGAGCAGTTTTATCAATTTCTGCACCAGATAGATTATCAAAATTAACAGATGAAATACAAGCAGGAATAATTCCAAAGATGGAAAATGGTCAAATAATAATGCCAGAAATTAATATGGATGCAATAAAATCAATTGCAATATCATTAGTTATTTTATATTTATTTAGTGCAATATGTACATTTATACAATCAATTTGTATGACAGAAGTTGCAAATAATTTTGCAAGAAGTTTAAGAACAAGAATATCAGTAAAAATAAATAAATTACCACTTAGCTATTTTGATAGACATCAATCTGGTGATACACTTTCAAGAGTAACAAATGATGTTGATACAATAGCACAAACAATGAACCAATCATTAGGATCATTAGTAAGTAATATAACATTATTTTTAGGTTCAATAATAATGATGTTTTACACTAACTGGATAATGGCATTAACTGCAATATTATCAAGTTTACTTGGATTTATGGGTATGTTTGCAGTATTATCAAAATCTCAAAAATATTTCGTTGCAAAACAAGAAGAACTTGGAAATTTAAATGGACATATTGAAGAAGTATATTCTGGTTTAAATGTTGTAAAAGCATATAATGGTAAAAAAGAATCAGACAAAAAATTTGATGAATATAATCAAAAAGTATGTGAGGCAAACAGAAAGAGTCAATTTTTATCAGGAATAATGCAACCTATAATGAACTTTATAGGAAACTTTGGATATGTTGCAGTTTGTATAGTTGGAGCATTATTAACAATGAATAATATAATATCATTTGGTGTAATTATTGCATTTATAACATATGTAAGATTATTTACAAACCCATTGTCACAAATTGCACAAAGTATGACATCACTTCAATCAACAGCAGCTGCAAGTGAAAGAGTATTTGAATTTTTAGATGAGAAAGAAATGGCTGATCAATCAAAAATAAATAAAACATTAGATAAAAATAATGTAAAAGGAAAAATTGAATTTGATAATGTTGTATTCCAATATGACAATAATGACAAACCAACAATTAAAAACTTTACAGCAACAGCCGAACCTGGTCAAAAAATTGCAATAGTAGGACCAACAGGAGCTGGAAAAACAACAATGGTAAATCTTCTTATGAAATTCTATGATATTAATTCAGGAGATATTAGAATTGATGGTGTTTCAACAAAAGAATTATCAAGAGAAAATATACATAGTTTATTTACAATGGTATTACAAGATACATGGTTATTTGAAGGAACTGTAAAAGAAAATATTATATATAATCAAAAAAATGTAAGTGATGAAAGAGTAAAAGAAGTATGTAAAGAAGTTGGATTAGATCACTTTATCAGAACATTACCAAAAGGATATGATTCTTATTTATCAGAAAATGATAGTGTTTCAGCAGGTCAAAGACAATTACTTACAATTGCAAGAGGAATGATACAAGATTCACCATTCTTGATATTAGATGAAGCAACATCAAATGTAGATACAAGAACAGAAGAATTAGTTCAAGTTGCTATGGATAAACTTACAGAAGGAAGAACATCATTTATAATTGCACATAGATTATCTACAATAAAAAATGCAGATTTAATATTAGTAATGAAAGATGGAAATATAGTAGAACAAGGAAATCATGAACAATTGATGGCTAAAAATGGTGCTTATGCAGAATTATATAATTCTCAATTTGAACTATAATATAAAAAATTGTTTATGTAGAAAAACTTGACATAAAATAAACAAAGTGATATAATTTAAGAACTAAAACATTAGGAGGTTTTGGAAGCATGATTATTGAAGAAATCCTGGATGCACGGGATGAGTGCGTCATGATGAAAATCACAGGAGAGAAAGTCAGGTTCAACCGACTTCGTTCGTTGTGCAAGAAGTACAACGACCAGGAGGGCAAGACATTTGACATCTCTGCTGATGATTCTGCACTTTGGGTGCAGGTTAATCAGTATCTCACAGACCTTGTCAAGGCTAAATAAGTATTAACCTTGCAAAAGAGACTATGCTATGAAAATAGTGTAGCCTCTTTTTATGATATTACAATAATTTTTCTAATTCTTTAATTTTATCACGCAATTCAGCAGCTTGTTCGAATTCCATTTTACTAGCATGTTCAATCATTTCATCTGTATGTTTAGAAATAGTAGATTGAATATCTTCTTCTTTTTCAAATTTTTATTCAACACCAATATTTTCTGTTTGAATAGCTTTAATAGAATCTCTAATAGATTTTTTTATTGTTTTAGGAATTATATGATGTTCTTCATTATATGCTTCTTGGATAGAACGTCTTCTATTAGTTTCACTAATAGCTTTTTCCATAGAATCTGTAAGAGAATCACCATACATAATAACAGTTCCATCAGTATTTCTAGCAGCACGTCCAATTGTCTGAATTAATGACCTTTCTGAACGTAAAAATCCTTCTTTATCCGCATCTAATATTGCTACAAGAGAAACTTCTGGAATATCAAGACCTTCTCTTAAAAGATTTATACCAACTAAAACATCAAATTCGCCTAAACGAAGTTTTCTAATAATTTCCATTCTTTCTAGTGCTTTTATATCTGAATGCATATAATTAACTTTAATATCTAAGCTTTTTAAATAAGAAGTTAAATCTTCTGCCATCTTTTTTGTTAATGTTGTAACTAAAACTCTTTCTTTTCTTTCAACTCTAATTCTGATTTGTTCAATTAAATCATCAATTTGATTTGTAACAGGTTTTACCTCAATTTTAGGATCTAATAATCCAGTAGGACGAATAATTTGTTCAACAACATTTTTTTGTGAATGTTCTTTTTCATAATCACCAGGTGTAGCACTAACAAAAACAACTTGATTTATTCTATTTTCAAATTCATTAAATGTTAGAGGTCTATTATCATAAGCAGAAGGTAATCTAAAACCATATTTTACTAAAGAATCTTTACGAGCTCTATCACCATTATACATAGCTCTTACTTGAGGGATTGTAGCATGTGATTCATCTATTAATAACAAGAAATCATCTGGAAAATAATCAAATAGTGTAAATGGAGCACTTCCTGGTTCTCTACCGCTAATGTGTCTTGAGTAATTTTCAATACCTTGACAGAATCCAGTTTCTTTCATCATTTCCATGTCGAAATTTGTTCTTTCTTGTATTCTTTGTGCTTCAATTAATTTATTTTGGCTTTTAAAATATGATACTCTTTCATTCATCTCTTCTTCAATAGTTTTTAAAGCTTTTTCCATTTTATCTTTTGAGGTAACATAATGTGAGTTAGGGAATATCATTACATGTTGTCTTATTCCAATTGATTTTCCTGTAACAGGATTTATTTCAGAAATTTTTTCAATTTCATCACCCCAAAATTCAGCTCTTATGGCTGATTCGCTTTTATCTGATGGATAAATTTCTAAAATATCACCTTTAGCTCTAAAAGTACCTCTTTTAAAATCAATTTCATTTCTAGAATATTGCATATTTATTAATTTTTTCATGATTTTATCTCTAGAAATTTCCATACCTGGTCTTAGAGAAACAATCATATTTTCATAATCAATAGGGTCACCTAAACCATATATACATGAAACAGAAGCAACTATAATAACATCTCTTGTTTCAAATAATGATGCTGTTGCAGAATGACGTAGTTTATCAATTTCATCATTAATAGAAGCATCTTTTTCTATATAAGTATCACTTTGGGCAATATAACTTTCTGCTTGGTAATAATCATAATAACTTACAAAATATTCAACATGATTCTCAGGAAAAAATTCTTTGAATTCTGAATAAAGTTGACCAGCTAGAGTTTTGTTATGGGCTAAGACTAATGTTGGTTTTTGAACATTTTGAATTATATTAGCCATTGTAAAAGTTTTTCCAGAACCAGTAACACCTAAAAGAGTTTGAAATTTTTTTCCCTGTTCTATACCTTTTGATAGATATTCAATTGCTTGTGGTTGATCACCTGTTGGTTTATATTCTGAATGTAATTTAAACATAAATATCTCCTTATAATTGTAATGTAATTAGTATATCACAAATTTAAAAATCTAACAATTGTTTGGTAAAAAATAATCAAAATTTGTAATATATATACATATATCTTTAAAAGAGAAGAATTGGATAAAAAAATTGATAAAATAAAAGTTTTCAAAGTAGAGAGTAACATAATTACTCTCTATTTTTATTATATCTACTATTGAAAAAATATAAAAAATATGCTAAGATATAAAATTGATAATATAAAAAGGAGCAATGAAATGTTAAATCAATTTTCAAGAACAGAACTATTAATTGGAAAAGAAGGAATAGAAAAATTACAAAATGCAAAAGTTGCAATCTTTGGCATTGGAGGAGTTGGATCATTTGTAGTTGAAGGATTAGCAAGAGCCGGAATAGGAAATTTTATATTAATAGATGATGATAAAGTTTGTTTAACAAACTTAAATAGACAAATAATAGCAACAAGAAAAACAATTGGAAAAAATAAAGTTGAAGTTGCAAGAGATAGAATATTAGAAATTAATCCAAATGCAAATGTAGAGATACATCAAGAATTTTTCATGCCAGATAGTGATGAAATATTAGATAACACAGTAGATTATATTGTAGATTCAGTTGACACAGTAACAGCAAAAGTAGAACTAGTGGTAAGAGCTAATAGATTAAATATTCCAATTATGTCTTGTATGGGAACAGGAAATAAATTAGACCCAACAAAATTTGAAGTTACAGACATTTATAAAACGAGTGTATGTCCACTTGCAAAAGTAATGAGAAAAGAATTAAGAGCAAGAGGAATAAAAAAACTAAAAGTAGTATATTCAAAAGAAGAACCAATAAAACCAGAGCAAACAAGTGAAGGCAGTTGCAAAACAAACTGTATATGTCCACCAGGAACAAAAAGAAAATGTACAATAAGAAACCAAGTGCCAGGAAGTATATCATTTGTACCATCTGTTGCTGGACTAATAATTGCTGGAGAAGTAATAAAAGATATATTAAAAAAATAATAAAAAGTCCTATAGATATATTTTCTATAGGACTTTTTTATTTATATTTCCATCTGGCTACCTAAAAATGTTGCTGCAGATTGAGCTATTTTTGTTTCAACCTCATTCATTTTTGTATTAGCTTCTTTAGAAAGAAGAATTACAGTTCCAATAGTATCACCATTAGAAATTATTGGGTATACAACTTGAGCATTATATTTTTTGTTATTAGAATCATTTTTTGTTATAGGAACAGAAACATTACTATTTTCATTACTTGTATAAATTTCTTTATCTTCCATTAATTGTTCAAGTTCATCACTAACATTTTGTTCTAAATATTCTTTTTTAGAACCACCAGAAACAGCTATAACAGTATCTTTATCAGTAATACAAGCTATATGTCCTGTAGTTTTAGATAATGTTTCAGCATAACCAGTAGCAAATTCAGATAATTCGCCAATTGGTGAATATTTTTTTAATATAACTTGACCTTCTCTGTCTGTAAAAATTTCTAAAGGTTCACCTTCTTTTATTCTTAAAGTTTTTCTTATTTCTTTTGGAATTACAACTCTACCTAAATCATCTATTCTTCTTACAACACCTGTTGCTTTCATTTAATTTCCTCCTTATATGGTTTGATTTTTTGTATATTTTTATTATTACAAATAAGGAAAAATTTATACATTTTTTCTCATAATAATATATTTACATTATGAAAATTAAGTGATATAATACACAAGAAATATTTGAAAATAGCAAAATAGGAGGCAAAAAATGACATTAGAAGAATTAGATAAAGATATAAATAAAAAAATTGCTGAAAATGAAGAATTTGTTAGATATACTTTTTTTGAATTAAAAGTAAGACATAATTTATCAGAAGATGAAATTGATGAAGTACTAAGATTAGCAAGAAATAAATTTGAGAATTTAGGATATAGAGTATATTTTACTGGGGCAAAATATAATTATCAAGGTGAAAATAGAATTGTAGAATCAAATGAATATTTAGTTGCAATAAAAGGATTATAAAAAAATAAAAAAATTTTAAAAAACTATTGACAAAAAAGCAAAATTGAATTATACTTAGTTCTGTGCTAAGGAGATAACACTTAACACAGAATATATAGAATGCTCCCATAGCTCAGTTGGTCAGAGCAACCGGCTCATAACCGGTGGGTCCTAGGTTCAAGTCCTAGTGGGAGCACCATATTATAAAAAGAATATCGCTTTAGATATTCTTTTTTTGTGAAAATCTCCAGATGGTCTAAGTTTCGTTTAACTTAATAAAAAAAAGAAATTTTCATTTGATGGAGAAAAAAACTTTATAAATATAAATAGTGTAATTATCAAATGAATAAATTACACTATTTTTTGAGTTTATGATCTTAAGTTTAATGGGCGAACATTTATTATACTCAAAGTTACTTATTAGCCAATTTTGAGAGATTTAGAATATTAATTATTTTTATTTATATATGTAAAATTATTATCTGAAAGTTTTATTTCATAACATTTAATTCCATAAAAATTTTGGCTAGATATTGAACTTGTAAATGCTAATTGAATGTATTGTCCAATATTATGTGCTCCTAATTCATTATACAATATACTAGAACCTAAAAGATTTTCTAAATCATTTACTTTTGTAGCAGATTTAATTTCTTTACCATTTATTTGAAAATCTGAAATTATCCAACCAATGTTTTGATTATAATCTTTATATATTAATCTAGTACCATCTTCTGATGAACGTTTGTATAAAGATATATTATCTTTTCTAAGTGTAGTTTTATTATAATTTAGTAAATTTTATGTTTTGCGCCAATTAATATATTTAATTTTCGATTTTTTATTATAAAAATAAAGTCTTTATATTATATATAAAGACTATCTAAGAATAATTTATTTTTT